>ENA-ORXT01000013-ORXT01000013.1-marine-metagenome-genome-assembly--contig:-NODE-13-length-253604-cov-9.000824_pt1 | contig 253604 bp, 217 predicted proteins | sample MGYA00237868_ERZ511482 | MGnify/ENA metagenome assembly ERZ511482
TCACGGTACTATCAGGTACCACCGTGTCGTAGTGAATGAGAGTCGGTACAACCCCTTTCGCATTAAGCTTCAAATACTCCGGCTCAAATTGTTCACCCTTAAGAATGTCGATATAGACGCCATCCCATTCGAGTCCTTTCTCTGCCATAGCAAAGCGCACCTTGGCGGCACAAACCGAAGAACCGTGATGATATAAAGTAAAACTCATAGCTGTACCGTGACCCACTTCAGAACTGTCATCGCTTCCATATCGGCATCGGTGCCTTCACGACCAACCCCACTTTCTCCATTACCACCAAAAGAGACATGCGCCTCATCATGTACCGTTGGTCCATTAATATGACACATGCCAGCGCCAGTGTTTTTCGCAAAATGCATGGCCTTGTTAATATCGGTTGTAAAGATAGCAGAAGACAATCCGTAGACTGTGTCGTTGGCTTTTTCTAACCCCTCTTCGTAACTATCGATAGGATAAATCGCCGTTACTGGCCCAAAGGTTTCCTCGCGACACAAAATCATATCTTCGCTCACATCGGTGAGTATGGTCGGCTGACAGCAGTTACCTTCCCACTCGCCCCCCGCCGCGATAGTGGCTCCCTTCTTCACCGCATCAGCTATATGGGTTTTGACCCGTTCTCTTTGTCTCTCAGAAATGATCGGCGCAACAACCGTGTTTGGATCTCTTAAATCACCCGTTCCAGCTTTGGATGCAATCATCGAGAAGTGCTTTACAAACTCATCATAAATAGGGCGTTCAACATAAAATCGGCCCGAACCGATACACAACTGACCACCAAACATAAAGATTGAACGAGCTGCTAGGGGTATTGTTTTTTCAAGGTCAGCATCCTTGAGCACGATCGTTGGACTTTTGCCACCTAATTCCAACGTTAATGGCGTTTTGTTCTTCGCACAAATCTCGTTTATGTGCTGCCCAACCACCGACGAACCTGTGAAGGAGACGAAATCTACATCGGGGTTACTGGTTAAATCATCGCCAATCTCATGTCCGAGCCCGGTAACGACGTTATAGACACCAGCGGGTATTCCAGCTTCATGATAAATCTCTGCCATTAAAATAGTCAGATGAGGTGACATCTCGGATGGTAGTTGTACAACGGTATTACCAAGAGCCAATGCATTGGACACAAGCCTTGATGTTTTAATTAGCGGCACATTGAAAGGGGTGATGATGGCGACAACACCTAGCGGCTCACGAATGGTCATCGAAAACTTTCCAGGAGCATCAGAAGGAATTGTCTCGCCTCTCATGTTGCGACAGAGACCAGCGGCTGCACGCACCATGGTTAAACTCTTTTCGTATTCGAACATCGCTTTGCTTATTGGCGAACCGATTTCGTCTACCAGGCAATCTAGAATATCTTGCTTTCTTCGTTCAATTATTTCAGCGGTACGCAATAGCCAGAGCTCACGCTCCTTGGGCAGAGTCTCGCGATAAGAACCAAATGCAGACTTCGCCGCAGCTACCGCGCGACTTAAGTCATCTCCAGTTCCCTTAGCAGCATGGCAATAAACACTATCATCAATGGGATTATATACATCGAACGTCTCCCCTTTATTGGAGTCGCACCACTGCCCACCAATCCATTGCTGAAGCGTCACTGTTTTAGTTTTTGCATCCATAATATTTCTCCAGTTAAGTTAGCGGCATTTTAAGTTCGCTAAGTACCGACCAATTTTTGTGGCAGGTACAGCGCAATTTGAGGAAAGGCGACCAGTAATACAATCATCAATGCCATCGCAATCCAAAACGGCCAAATGCCTCGAAATATCTGGCTCATTGGTACCTCTGGCGCAATCGATTTAACAATGAAAACATTGATACCAACAGGCGGCGAGATCATTCCCATTTCCAACACAATAACAACGATAATACCGAACCAAATTAAATCCCATTCAAGCCCAATCGCAATGGGGATGACTACAGGTATGGTTAATACCAACATAGCCATGGACTCTAAAAACATACCTAAAAACATGTAGGTAACAATAATAATCGCTAAAACACCAAGATCGCCTATTGGCAATGAGGTCAACAAAGTAACAAGGTTAGCCGGGAGCTCAGTTAAAGACATAAACGGAATGAAAACAAACGCACCTATTATTATCAGGAACACCGTTGCCGTTGCATTCATTGTTTGCAGTATGACGGTTCGAATAGTAGTTAGTGATAGTGACCGCCGCCCTGCTGCAACCAAGAAAGTTAAAAACGCACCGACAGATGAAGCTTCAACCGGTGTAAAAAAACCGGTATACATTCCACCAATAGTTGCGAGAACAACCACAAGGATTGGCATCGCCTGCCATAGTGACGCAATACGTTCAGAACGAGTGGAACGTTCACTGCGCGGACCAGCTTCAGGTTTTCGAGCAACAACGATATTTATCGCACCGATGAAAAGTAGTGTGAGAATAATGCCTGGAATAATGCCCGCCATAAATAAACGGCCAATCGACTGCTCGGTTAATACCGCATAGATAATCATACCTGCAGATGGCGGTATCAAAAAACCCAGTGTGCCACCTGCCGCAACCGACCCAGTGGCAAGGCTGTCAGCGTATTTGTATCGCTTCATTTCAGGCAGTGCAACTCGCCCCATCGTTACCGCGGAGGCAAGCGACGAACCAGATAGTGCGGCGAATCCAGCGCAGGCTGCAATAGTTGCTGATGCCAAGCCACCACGTAGGTGACCCATCCAACGATGGGCCGCAACGAACAAGTCATTAGACATGCCTGACACGCCAGCCAAATTCCCCATCAGCACAAACATGGGAATAACCAATAGATTAAAATTGGAAGCCGCCTCAAACGTCTCACCGGCAAGATTCGAATAGGCAATTTTTAAACCCCGCGCCCAAGCTTGATCCGATGCCATACCTATTTCAAGAAATTTATTAGCGTTAACAATAATAGTTCCAATGAACCCAACTCCGAGCATAGATAATGCCACCGGCATTCGAAGCGCTAACAACACAAATAGCGACAGCAACCCGATAAGTCCAATGGCGGTCATCGACATCATGCTAAATCACTATCAATTTTTAATAAGTTGACTTGAGAATACCGAACAAGTTGATAAATATCGAACAACAATACAACGGTATATATGGCTATCGATATAGCCAGCATTTGATAAAAATGCTCGTACGATATGAGTAATTGCTGAGTCGTTTCTCCAAATCGTTCGGCGCTCGCACCCGCATGCCACAGTCTCCACGACATAATAGCCAGCAGCACGACTCCGAGCAACTTGACAAAGATCATTGACCACTTAGCAAAGCGATCAGACATATACGATTCAAGCACTTCGATTTCTATATGTGCGCCGGTGCGTGAGCCGAGTGCAACCGATAGTGCAACGATCACCACCAATGAGAGAATGAGTAAATCCTCTGCACCCGTGATCGGTGCGTTAAATGCTTTTCGCATGATTAACACGTTCCACACTGAAAAACCCGTCATAAACACAAGCGTAAGACCACCAAGAATAAGTGACATCCATGTGAGCACTTTATCAATTAGTGAGACTAAAAACGGTAGTCTTGGCTTGTCAGACATTGCTATCCATAAGTGGGCTTTGGCTTAATAGCGCTGATTTTCTTATTTATTGCTACTGATTTATGTCGTTGTAAATCGCTTCGGCGTTGTCAATTCCACGCTCCGCGTAATCAGCAAAAATAACTTTTAAACCATCAGCAACAGCTGCGTCCATACGCACTCGCTCATCGGCAGTCACTTCTTTCAGCTCGTATTTCTTATCCGTTGTTTTTTTCATCATCGCAAACGATTTCTCATCAGCCCCATCAAAACTCTCTGCCAACTTCATGGACGCAGCCTCACCTGATAAATCATCGATAATGGCGCGATGCTCAGGACTTAAACTTTCATAGCGTTCACGATTCATCACGACAAAAACAACCGCATGCTGAACAGGCACGTTAGTAACAAAATGGGTCGCTACATCCCAGAAATTCCATGGTGGAGTCATGTTGTTGAACGTAGCGTAAGCACCGTCAATAGTGCCAGTAGAAAGGCCGGTATACATTTCAGTTACTGGCATCTGCACAGGCACCGCTCCCATGGCTTCAATAATCGGGGTCGTTAGTGCCGCGTAGGGAACGATTTTGGCGCCTTTGAGTCCTTCTAGCGTGGAAACATCTTTAGTTGCCGCTATTCCGATACCGGCAGCTGTGGTTAGACCGATCAGCTTTACATCTTTATATTCTTCAGCTAAGTGCTTATCAAACACTGCAAGCAATCGCTCAGTTGCCTCACTCGAGCTTTTTGATTTCCCAGGTGGAATGGCTAGCATCGTTTTAGGAAATAGCGAAGGGGTATAAGCAGAAACACCAAATGTAATGTCGGCCACACCTTCTACGGCGCGTTTAAATTGTTGAACCGGTCCTGCACCCAACTGACCAGCTGGGAACAACTTCATCGTTAATGACCCATCTGAGCGCTTACTCAACTCGTCACCAAACCACTTAAACATAACCGTGTTGGTGTGGTGTTGCGGCGGTACAAATGTGGCTACCGTTAGCTCTTCACCGTTGGCGGTGCTCACGGACAGGCTAAAGCCACAAACCACCAGTATTGACGTAAACACTCGTTTGAATAGCATAATGTTATCTCCTCTGACCAATAGTGCTTAGCGACTTCGGGATCCCGAAAAGCCCGAAACTGTGCAGCACAGCTTCTATTATCAAATAATTTGCTTAGTAAACACTATTTTAGGATCCTAAATCAAGCTAGAATCGATCATTACTGAAGAATTAATGGGAACACGCTAAACTTTGGGATCCCAAAGTAGTGCTATAGCGCTTCGTGACTGAGTCGGTCATGTTCTAGCCACTTAACTGCAATCAATAAAAACTAGAGATATTTGGAGAAATTATGCCTGCCCATCCAGCCTTGATCGCACAAAATGCGCAGTTCGAAAAAAAGCTCCACAAACTATCACCAACGGTCTTTACAGCGGTTGGATATGCAGCCTCTAATGTGCATTTCCTGATAGGGACAAGCGGAGTGGTTGTTATTGACACCACTGAAACCACACAGGCTGCGACCAATATACTGGCCGATTTTCGCAACGTTTCTGATTTGCCCATCACCACTATCATTTACACCCACTCACACCGTGATCATATTTCAGGTGCCACTGTTTTTGCAGAAGGACAAGATGTAGAAGTCATTGCAGCCGATAATTTCACATCCGATTTGGTCAACGTGGATGACTCGAAACCTGCACCAAATGCAGCACTTATGACGAGAACCAAACGCCATTTCGGTATCAGCCTTGGCCCGGACGAAAGGATTAGCGTTGGAGTTGGGCCAGGTGATAGACCGATGAAAGGCATGGGTGCCGGCTACATGGAACCCACATTAAGAATCTCCAAAACCACTTCACTTACACGTGAAGGATTTGAACTTGAGCTGGCTAAAGCGCCGGGGGAAACCCCAGATCATATTATTGTGTGGCTTGCATCGGAACGCATACTTTTTAGCGGTGACAACTATTACCACGCATTCCCTAACCTCTATGCCATTCGAGGCACCCCATACAGAGACTTCGATGCCTGGGCGGACACGATTGACCAACTGCTCGCATACAATGCGAATATTTTAGCGCCTGGACACACCACACCCATTGTTGGAGCTGAATCGATTACGCAAGCGCTCACAGATTATAGAGATGCGATTCGTTACTTGGTAAAAGAAACGGTTAAAGGCATGAACGCAGGGCTTGATCCTGTCACTATCGCTGCAAACCTTGAATTGCCAAAAGAGCTAGCGAGTAAACCTTATCTGCAGGAATATTATGGTCACGTTGGCTATGCATCGCGCGCTTATTTTGCAGGCACACTCGGCTGGTTCGACGGCAACCCAACAAGCCTTGGGCAACTGCCACCGGCAACCGAAGCGGTTAAGTTTATCGAACTTGCAGGCGGCGCTGCCAAATTGTTAGCAACTGCAGAAAAAGCATTGGAAAACAAAGAATGGCAGTGGACAATGGAATTGGCCGACCGCTTAATTGCGGCGGATGTTGAATCTTCAAAAGCCAAGAATATAAAAATACAAGCTTTGCGTAAAATTGCAGACCTTACCGTGAATGCTCCAACACGAAACTATTATTTGCTAAGTGCACGGGAGCTAGAAGAAACTTAAATCCATGGAATCCATCGATACAGAACTTGCAGCACGGATACGCAACGACATCATTCTGGGCCAATATGAAGAGGATGAACGGCTGTCGGAAACAAAGTTGTGCGAAAAGTACAACGTGTCTCGCACACCAGTACGTCTTGCACTGCGATTTTTAGAAAGTGAAGGCGTAATACAGCGTGGCGAAGGACGCGGCTACCGAGTGCACATCCCCACCGTTGCCGACATTCTTCAAGCAGTACAAGTTCGCGGACATTTGGAAAGCTTAGCTGCGCGCCTCATGGCTCAGTCTTCAGAGCGACATGAACATCTTTCTAAGCTCTCCGGCGCAATTGAACGTATTAACGAACTGCTAGAACCAGGTCAAATCGACGAGAAAATGATCCACCAAATGCGCGCAGAAAACGCCATTTTTCATTCAACCATTCTTGAAGGTTGCGGTAACGATTACGTAAGCCTTACCTGCAAGCAGATAAGGCATCTTCCAATGCTTTCTGTCGGTTCAATGGTATTTGACCGAAGCCTGTTAGAAACACCCAAGCGAAAAGATAACGGACTGCTGCGTTTGCGTATCGGTAACGCTCAGCACCAAGTCATTTATGATGCGATAAAAAGCGGTGATGCTGTACGTGCAGAAGCGATGATGCGCGAGCATGCGAACATCATGATCGAATATATCCAGACATTCGAAAAGCGAGATGCACGCTTAACGGTCCAAGACTTAGTCGCCTACTCGTCTGCCGATATCGATCTATCCGCCTAACCATCTATATCTCAAAGTCAAGACGATTGGCCGAATTTGACCAAACAAACATAATGGTATTGTGGTTAGTCGATGATTGAAAAGTCATACATTGGTGGCGACGAACAGCCATTTTGCCGCCTAAAATTTGCGTTTTCAGCCAGTGGTCATCGCTGCGTGATCTTCAGGCGAGGACCTTCTAAATCGGTTCGAATGATTCTTTGGGACTTAAAAAAGAATGAATTCAGTTATGGGCAATGGCTCAATGGCCCTATTAGTCATTTCGATATATCCCCAAAAGGCGATCATGTCATCTACTTTGTCTCTTACCATAAAAAGCGCGCACCCTATCTATGGGTAGCACTATCAAAACCACCCTATTTTTCAGCTCTTTCTATGTGGCCAATATCGGACGCATGGGGTGGGGCTTGTGCTTTTATAGATGAATCGAGTATTTGTATAGAGAAGGGAATGTATCAGGCAGATTTGAAATTAAATACTCGGTTTCATCTCAAGAATTACAACTTTGTCGATAAAACCAACATCTGGAGCTGGAAGATGGAACGAGATGGATGGGTCGCACACAACCAGCTGGACCGTCCCAAGAAACATGGCGTGCATCAGGTGGAATGGAGAAAGCAGTCACCAAAAATGGGCTTAACTTTGTGTTGGCAACTTAGACGGTCTGCAGAGCCTAAGCACAAATACTGGCTACTGGAATCTCGGGGTGAGATTGTTCTCACTGATACTGATTGTGCTGATTTTCATCCTGACGGACGATTAGCTATCTCTCAAAACGGTCGGCTTTTGATGAAAGACATTACGAACAAAGGCCTACTGACAACAGTTGAAATCGCAGACTTTAACGATCAATGGCCTGAAAACATTATCGCTCCACACAGTGCGAAGCGCTGGTGATCAAATTGCACCTGAGTTAACCAAAACACGAATTTTTGCCTTTAAATTAAGCTAATATACAACGAATCATCACGCACCTCTACTCATCAGGCTGAGTTTATTTGCGTGCGCAATTTGTGTGAATTTTCGACCTTTTATTCTTAAAACCGTATGACGAGGTTTGGTCCATGACAACGAAAAAGATTTACGACGACATTCCAGGAACGATTGTCTTTGACAGTGACCAGGCAACCAAGGGCTATCACTTAAACCAATTTTGCATCAGCCTTCGCTTGGCACCTAACCGAGAAGCCTATAAAGGTGACCCGGAAGACTACATCGACCAATTCCCAATGACGACAGAACAGCGCGCTGCTGCGTTAAACCAAGAATGGAATCTTCTGTTGGAATTGGGTGGCAATATTTATTACACATCCAAACTTGCGGCCTACCATGGCATTAACTTTCAAAACCTGGCCGGTCTCATGACAGGTATGGGTGCCGACTATCGCGACATGATGGTAGCTGGCGGACGCTCGATTGAAGGTAACCGCTACAAATCTGAATGGGAAGATAAATAATGGCTTACATTTCTTCAGGCGTTGCTTGTTCGCATGTTCCGGCTTTAGGTGTTGCCTCCGATAGCGGAATTTCTGGCGACGACTATTACGGTCCGATTTTCAAAGGCTTCGAATTCTCAAAGGAATGGATAGCAAAAGAAAAGCCCGATGTTGTGTTCCTCGTGTACAACGATCATTGCACCGCGTTTGATGCACGTGTTATCCCGACGTTCGCATTAGGCTGTGCGGGCGAGTACACTCCGGCAGATGAAGGCTGGGGTCCGCGCCCTGTCCCAGTCGTAAAAGGTCATCGCGAACTTTCTGCGCATATTGCTCAATCACTCATTCTCGATTCATTCGATATCACCATCATGAACGAGATGGAGGTTGACCATGGCTTAACCGTGCCATTAACTATGATGTTTGGTCAGCCTGAAGAGTGGCCTTGTTTAGTGGTACCGCTGGCCGTCAACGTTGTGCAATACCCTGCACCACTGGGTAGCCGTTGTTATGCACTTGGCAAAGCGATTCGAACGGCTATCGAATCTTTTCCAGAAGATTTAAAAGTATGCGTATTTGGCACTGGCGGCATGAGTCACCAGTTACAACATGAACGAGCTGGGCTTATCAATTCAGAATGGGACGACCGGTTTATGAACCTACTGGTTAATGAACCGGAAAAAGGTTCTAACATTGAGCATATCGAATACTTACGCGAAGCTGGTTCTGAAGGTATAGAGCTTGTTATGTGGTATGTGATGCGAGGTGCATTGAACGAAAAGGTAGAAGAGATACACAGGTTCTATCACGTACCTGCATCCAACACTGCCGTTGGACATATGATATTGGAGAACAGATAACATGCTCAAGATCGGGGTTGCAGGCGCATACGGTGCGTTCGGAATTAAACATCTGGATGCCTTGGCAAACATTGATGACGCAAACGTCGTTGCTGTGTTTGGGCCAAATAAAGCCAAAATCAACGCCCTAGCATCAGAACGCAACATACCTGTTGCGTGCACTGACTTTGCAGACTTTCTTAGCCAAGATATCGATGCCGTTATATTGTCTACTCCAACGCAGATGCATTGCGAGCAATCTGTACAGGCAATGAAAGCAGGTAAACATACATTTGCCGAGATTCCAATGGCCGACAGTCTAAACGATGCTCAAAAGATGGATGCGATTCAAAAAGAGACAGGCATGGTCGGAATGGTTGGACATGTTCGTCGATTTAATCCGTCGCATCAATGGATTAAGCAACGCATTGATGCTGGCAAATTCAATATTCAGCAATTGGATGCACAAACGTATTTCTTTAGACGCACCAATACCAATGCGAAAGGGGAAGCACGTAGCTGGACTGATCATCTTCTTTGGCATCACGCTTGTCACACCATCGATCTATTTTTATATCAAACCGGTGAAGTGCCAAGTGAAGTGTTCGGCTTGCAAGGCCCAGCACACCCAGACTTGGGTATTGCCATGGACATGACCATCGGACTTAAAACCCTATCTGGCAAACTTTGCACGTTGTCCTTGTCATTTAACAACGATGGACCTTTCGGTTCATTCTTTCGATATATCGGCGACACCGGTACATACATCGCTAATTACGATGACCTATTCGATGGCAAACAAAATCCAATTGACTTATCTGATGTTGCTGTATCGAACAACGGCATTGAACTTATTGATCGCGAATTCATCGCTGCCATAAAAGAAAGCCGGGAACCTAACTCCAGCTTTGCTCAAGGACTCGCAGTTATGCAGGTAATGCAAGAGCTCGAAAATCAGATGGGCATGCTTAAGGTTTAATTTCGTCGTAAGTGCAATACCAATGTCAATACGCAAAAAACCAAATGCCACTCTGAATCGGAGTGGCTTTAGTTTCAATTCAAACGATACTGCGCGCAAAACCAGTTACTAACATGTTCACAGTATCGTACTCATCAATAATTGGATAATGGTTCATGACAAACGATACTACGACGCTTAAAAACACCATTATCGAAAACTTCGGTACACCGTGTGCCGTCATCGATCTTGATATCGTTGAACGCAATATTGCCAAGGCTCAGACACTGTGTGACAACGCCAGCCTTGCAAACCGTCCACACATAAAAACCCACAAATCACCGATCCTTGCACAAATGCAAATCGATGCTGGTGCACGTGGAATCACCTGTCAGAAGCTAGGTGAGGCCGAAGTGATGGCGAACGCGGGTATTACTGATATTTTGATCGCAACCAACTTATTAGGTGCCGCTCGATCAGGTAGGCTTGCCGCGTTGCAGAAACGTACCCCTTTAAAAATTTGTGCTGACAACCCTGTTTCAGTATCTGAGTACTCGAAAGCGGCGACTATTGCTAAGCGTGTATTGGATGTAGTCATTGAGTGCGATACAGGTCAGTTTCGAGCTGGCGTTGAAACACCACTAGAAGTTATAGAACTTGCACAAATAATTAAAGCTGATCCAATGCTTAACTTTGCCGGCTTACTATTTTATCCAGCGCTGGATAGCTGGCCACAAACACAATTATTTTACGACAAGGTCGCAATTATGCTGCGAGATATTGGATTATCAGCTGAAATCGTGTCAACCGGTGGCACTCCAAACTTTATTAACCTCGGGCAGCTAAGCGGTGCTACCGAACATCGCGCAGGCACCTGCATATTCAACGACCGAATGATGATAAACGCTAACGTTGCGACTCTTGAAGACTGCGCATACCAAGTTTATTCAAGTGTTGTTAGCCGTGGGGGACCTGATAGAGGAATACTCGACGCAGGCTCAAAAACACTCACTGCAGATACCGGTGGATTGGTCGGCTTTGGGCATATTGTTGAACATCCCACTGCAACAATTAACAAGTTTGCTGAAGAACATGGCTTTCTTGATTTATCGGGTTGCAATGACAAACCGGATGTTGGTGACATTGTTCGAGTGATTCCAAACCATGTTTGTGTGTCCGTCAATATGTTCGATCAGCTCATTGCTATCCGTGGAGGAGAAATTGAACAAATTATTCCGGTTGCAGCACGAGGAAAATTAGTTTGAACACTAAACACTAAACACCATGCATAAGATGTTGAACGTTAGGTGTGAAGCGCGACACTTGAGACAAAAGACAAAAGACAAAAGACAAAAGGCATGAGGCGTTAGTGCATTAAGACATGAAGACATGAAGACATGAAGAGATAAAGCAACAGTTGTTCTGTAAATTCGGTTCTTCTTATTCGTTTCGTTGCACTACATAGTTAAATAAATTCGGCCAGTCTCCCAGCCTTCTGATACTTCCATCAACACCGCGCTGACCAGTCTAAGGCACGAGTCGGTATTGGGGAATAATGTCGCCACGCGTGTGCGTCGCTTAATCTCTTTGTTCTGTCGCTCCAACATGTTTGTGGTTCGCAATAGTCTTCTGTGACTTTGAGGCAAGGCCATAATGCTCAATCCCTCAGGCAAATTCTGTTCTGCCCAGCTTGACAGAGCCGGTGCGGTTTCTTCGTAGCGCAATACAAACTGCTTAAGCATGATCGTGGCTGCCGCTTCATCGGTTGAATGGAAGATGCTGCGTATCTCGGCTGCGACGTGGGTTTTCATTGCCTGCTGCGGCACATACGACTGTGCGTTTTGTTGTAAGTGAAACTGACATCGTTGCCAGGGCACCGAGGGGAAGACCGCTTTTCTGGCTGCCTTTAATCCTGCATGATCGTCGGATACAATCTGACGCACACCGCTGAGTCCACGGGTCACTAGCGAGTTCATAAAATCACGCCAATGGGCTTCGGCTTCCGACAACGACACTGAGCACCCCAACACACTGCGATGCCCGCTGGTACTGATTCCGATGGCTACCAGTACAGCGCAATCTATTACACGACCACCGTGACGCACCTTCTCGTAACGCGCATCGAGTATGAGATAGGGCGTCTCGCTTAGCTGTCGGTCACGCCACGTGCTGAGTACACCGTCTAGCTCCTGCGCTGCACGACTGACCTGCGTAGAAGAGATCTCAGTACCAATCAACTCTTCAGTAATGCGAGCCATCTTACGCGTCGACACGCCTTGTACATACATCTCGGCGATGGCAAGTTTAAGTGCTCTTTCGGAGCGAAGGCCTTTCTCCAATGCCGTTGGATAGAACTGCGTGCCTCGGGTTTGCGGCACCAGTAGATCTAACTTTCCCAAACGGGTTGTCACAACTTTTGGCTTATAGCCGTTTGCGTAGCCTTGCCGTTCTTCTGAGCGCTCGAATGGTGCTGCACCTAAGTGAACTTGGCGCTCTATTCGCATCGCCTCATTGATGAGCAATGTCATCGCTTCCTTCATTCCTTCGAAGCCATGTTGATTAAGTAATTCACAAACATCGTTAAACTGGTTATCCTGTACTTGGTAGGTCATGGTTCTGTTTCTCGTCGTTGGCTTGGTCGTTAACGATAAGAATAAACCATGGTCTGCCACTTTTCACTCACTTTCTGTGGCTGACCAATTTACAGAACTAATGATGCACTACCCATGAAGACATGAAGACACTAAGACACTAAGACACTAAGACACTAAGACACTAAGACACTAAGACACTAAGACACTATGACACTAAAACACTAAAACACTAAAACACTAAGACACTAAGACACTAAGACATTAGGTCATTAGTGCATCAAGAAAGTAGGGGATTAACGCGCTAGAACCCTAACAGTAGAATGATACATAATGTACAGCGTATCAATACAAGCCAAAGTATTCCGCTTGTTCCCATTCAGAAACCATTTGATGATACCGATCCCATTCAGCACTCTTTATCCGCACTAAGTAATCCACAAACTCGTCGCCTAAGGATTGTCGATAGAAACTTGATCCACTAAAACTGTGAATCGCGCTAACCAGACTTTCAGGAAGACCCCGAGCATCACAATCGTAGGGAGTCTCAACAGCGTCCGGTAACGAGAGTCTTTCAACAATACCGTCTAACCCTGATAGAATTTGACTGGTGAAAAAATAATACGGATTGGCAGTTGTTTCTGCGACACGATTTTCCACCCGTGAAGCGTGATCACCCGGCGCCATAAGTGCACGGATCATCGCCCCACGGTTGTCACGACCCCATTGAACTCTGTCTGGCGCTAATTGGTGCGGTTGATATCGCTTGTAGCCATTGACTGTTGGAGTAGTCAACAAACAACTTTCCTCAGCGTGTGCAAGCAGTCCTGCTATCCAGCCGGAAGCTACGTCACTGAGCTCGCCATCCGTATCAGGAATCATCAGATTCTCCTCTGTATCAAGACCGACAACTGATTGATGAAGGTGCCATCCACTTGCACATGTATTTTCAATATTGGGTTTGCACATAAACGTGGCATGTAAACCCTGCTGCGCACATACCTCTTTTACCATGGTACGGAACATGATCATATTATCTGCATGAGTCAACGGGTCGGCAGGATCAAAGGTGAACTCAAATTGACTCGGCCCCATCTCGACTTCCATAGACCGAACCGGTAAGCCTAGCGCCTGACAATGACGACGCAAATTATCCATCACGGGTTCCAGAGCAGCGTAATGCGTCTCAGTTAGAAACTGATAACCCTGTGAGAGATTTTGAGTTCTTATGGGTTGACCAGGCATTGTTGCATTTGCATGCGATAACATAAGGTCTTCACATTTGTAGACATGAAATTCAACTTCAAGCCCAACTACCAGTGACATGTTGCGATCAGCCAGTTTTGCAATAGCGGCTTTGAGCATGTCGCGCGGTGAGTATGGAATCACTAAACCCGACTTATATCGTGCATCGCAAAAAATCCATGCAGAGTGTGGTGACCACGGCAATACTCGAAACGTAGCTGGGTCCGGAACCATCAAAAGATCACCAGCACCAGCCATCCCACCCGTTAAACCTGTATTTTTCGACCAGATGGGGAAGACAGTTTTATGAGCAGTATCTTTGAGCAGCAACGTATTTGGCGCTTGCAAGCCATTCGTGAACAAAGATTCGAAAGCACTGGCAACGATCGTTTTCCCACGCAATATGCCGTGCTGATCAGCGAAGAGTACGCGGATCGTTTCTACATCACCACTTACAACCTCTTGCACAAGTTCGGCAGCCTTTGAAACAGCGGTGAAATCGAACAAGCCCGCTTTTGCAAGGGCACCATCAGTAATATTTTCTTTATGATTCGTCACAGCTAACGCTCCAGTTATTGGCAATGGCTTGGTAACTTTTCATATTTTGAGCAACTGCGCCTTAGCCAGTTCACTCAAGATCTTTACGTCAGCCACTAGATAGTGGCATCCCATCCTTTACATGCTGCCCGACGTTCTTGATCACTTTTCTCAAACGCCTGCTGCCACGTTGCATTGTCGCCAATCGTATCGTTTGAGATCGGACCAAATACTTGCGCCGCGTTAACACCATTAAGCATGGGCAGATCTTCCGTTGTTCCAGCCTTAACACTTGCAATAGCCGCACGCATCATACGACGATACTTGGCTATAGCGACATCGGTCTTGCCTAAGTGCTCTTTTGTTCGATCAAAGATGCGGCCGGGACTCTCGACCGCCCACTGGTCATGCACGTTGATATCGAGCCCCATACCGGTATAGGTTTCACACGCTTGTTCTTCAGCATTGAATCCGTAGTTATTCCGCTTATTTTTTATCGGCGCGTAGTCGGGCAAAGTATGTTCTTTTAAGCGCTGCTCGCGCATCAACGCTTTATCTACTGGTTTGTCGAAACTGGTAAACATCGAATACCAATAGCATGTCTCATCATCTACAGGCACGTGCCATTGTGTGATGATCATCTCGCGACTCATCGGTATTGAAATAGCCGCCGGGAAGATCTGGTTCGTAATCCGTACATGGGTCTTTTCGTTGTCAAGATGACGCAATGCGACAATCCGCACTCCATAGTCCATCTGTTCAACCGAAATATCAGGTCGTGGATAATCACGCAGTAATTTAGTCATAGGAATATCGGTATCTGCAGCCTTGTCACGAAACTGTTTACCGTAGCTGTCTTCTGGATTTTCGTCTTGTAGAAATCTATGCAAAAAAGATGCGTGCGCAGGATCAATACCAACCTCCATTGCTTGCAGCCAGTTGCACTCCCAAAGCCCCTTAAAAGCGAACACATGCGTTTCAGGTGCACGAAAGCAATCGAAGTTTGGAAATTCAGGCGGTGCGCCCGGCCCCATGTAGGCGAAGATGATGCCGTTCTTCTCCATCACCGGGTATGAAACATTTTTGATCTTTTCATGCATCGTTGAACCTTCCGGCTCACCTGGCTGCTCTACACACTGGCCCTCACGATTAAAATGCCACCCATGAAATGGGCAGCGTACGCCATTATCTTCCAACCGACCAAAGCAAAGATCTGCACCACGATGTGGACATGAACGACCGATCAAGCCAAGTTTGCCATCACTGTCTCGGAATAAAACTAGATCTTCACCCAACAGTTTTACAGGCACTACCGGACGGTTGCCTGCTAGCTCGTCTGTCAGTGCGGCAGGTTGCCAATAACAGCGCATCACCCCGCCCGCCTCCGTCCCGGGCCCTGTTAGAGTCAATGTATCATTTAGTTTTTGGCTTATCATCTGCAGGGCTTCAAAACACAATTCTGGACGAAAGAGTGTACTACTCAGATGGGTGCGCCATCCATCAAAAGAGCGGCTAGAAGACCAAATTCCTCTAATCGAATAAGTAATCTGGGCAGGTTTGATACAGCATGAGGTCGAAGCTATCATTTTAACTACATCGCTGGTGCTGCCGTATTTCAAGTCTGACCAAATTCTATAGTTTTTGGCATTGAAATTTCGCAAAACGCTTTCGTTTAGGGTAACCACTAGCTTCAATCGCAATTCAGGTAAAGTGGACCAATGCTGCCATTTAAACTTTAACCAACCACTAGCCGCCACGGTCCGCCGATTATGCTCCCAGTACTCAATATTGCCGAATACCTTTCCGACCCTACTAGTGAACTAGCGGAACGTTTTGTCGAACTTCTTCGCGAAACCTGTCACGGGCCAGGTTTCTTCTATTTGACAGGACATGGCATTGATGATCATGTGAACATAGAAGCACTGGCTATAGCCAATCAATTTTTTGAACTACCTGATGTTGAACGCGAAGCCTTGGCCATTGGAAATTCTGCAGGTTTTCGCGGCTATACATTGCTCAAAAACGAAATAACAAATGGTCAAATCGACTGGCGCGATCAAATTGATATTGGTCCGGAAGAGGCTAACCCCGTACTGTCCAAAAACGATCCGCCATGGCAACGACTTCGTGGCCCTAACCAATGGCCGGCAAGTCTACCTACCATGTCATCAACTATCGGTCATTGGATGGATCAAGTTCAGCCGGTAGGATTGGCTCTGATGAGAGCGCTTGCACAGGGTTTAGGTCAAAGCCCAGATTATTTCGATCATAAAATGACACCAAACCCTTATACGAGGGTGAAGATCATTCGTTACCCCGCGCAACCTGAGAATGATGGCAGTGGTCAAGGACTCGGCCTGCACAATGACACTGGCATAATGACATTAATACTGCAAGACACCGTTCCAGGATTACAAGTTATGAGCGAAGGCGAGCTCATTGATGTTGAACCGATGGCAGGCGCTCTTGTAGTGAACCTTGGCGAAATGATGCAAGCGGCAACCAGTGGATACTTACGGGCAACCAAACATCAAGTAGTGAGCCCGCCACCCGGTCGACAACGCATATCAATTGCCTATTTTTTAAACCCGAGACTGGACGCATGCTTTGAACCCATCACTCTACCACCGGCGCTAGCATCGCATGCAATGGGTGGACAAAACAGTGACCCCAATAACCCCGTGTTTGCCACTTTCGGTGCGAACACACTTAAAACTCGTATGCGATCTCACCCAGAAGTAAATAGTGCATTTTATTCGGACGTAGAGCTAAGCGACTTTGAATAAGTTACAGGATTCAATTAATAGCACGCTATCCGCACATCACATACCTTGAAGTGCAAATCCGAAACGTTCACTCTTGTTCGTGATTAGCACTGAGCTAGGTCGCCGCTTAACTTTGAAAAAACAACCTCGAGTTAACAGAATGAATATCGAACAAAGTTTATCCATCTTTCCACAAACCCGGTTGATGATGGGTGCAACACCCATCGAACCACTTGCACGGATGTCTGACTTATTGGGCATTGACCTTTGGATGAAACGGGATGATTTGACTACTTTAAGTTTTGGTGGCAATAAAACACGGCAGCTGGAGTACTATTTTGGAGATGCAATCTCACACAATGCAGACACCATCTTAATCACGGGTGCGGTGCAGTCTAATTTCGTACGAGCCGCTGCTGCTTGTGCGGCAAAGCTAGGCATGAAAGCTGTGTTGCAATTGGAAGAGCGCGTACCTGACATGGGCGAGCGCTATTATAAATCCGGCAATGTATTGTTAGCACAAATTCTCGGCGCAGAGCATTTGAGTTATCCATTAGGTGAGGATGAAGCTGGAGCTGACAACGCACTTGCACAACATGCAGATCAATTGCGTTCTGAGGGTCGAAAGCCTTATGTCATTCATCTTGGTATTGACCACCCTCCGTTGGGTGCTTTGGGGTATGTGTCCTGTGCTCAAGAACTAAGCAGTCAGATCTGGGACGTTGATGCAGTGATTGTACCTTCAGGTAGCGGGGCAACGCACAGCGGCTTGTTGACTGGTTTGCGAATGGCAGGTCAAACTACAGCTGTGTTTGGCATTTGTGTGCGCCGAGAAGCCACGCTACAACATGCTCGTATCGACACTGTTCTGCGCAAACTGACAGCACTGTTGAAACTAGACTCCGCACTAACCATCAATGACATCCATGTATGGGACGGAGCACTTGCACCCGGTTATGGCAGAGTCAACGATAGTACTCGTGAAGCGTTGACCCTCATGGCGCGTACAGAAGGCATATTTCTCGACCCAGTTTATACTGCGAAAACGTTTGCCGGATTACTCGGACTAATAAAAACAGGCATCATTGAACCTGGACAAAAAGTGGTGTTGCTACATACCGGTGGCCTTCCAGCACTGTTTGGCTATGAAGATGAGCTGATCTAATTAAATATTCAGAGCTTATTGCCTCATGATCTATAAAAGTCATTTCACTGCAAGCAGTATCCGTTACAGTAAAAGCCAACACACCGCTGGCATAGAAAATCGCATTCCGCTAATAATTAACTTGCAGTGGTCGATATGAATTTACCAAATTAGCTACTAGGAATTGATTACGTATTTAACCCTATTAGATTATCCATCCGCTTTACTTACACCTTACTAGCCGTTAATTACGCAACCTCACGCAAACGATTACAACTAACTCCTTGTATTTGCCATCGATCCTTTTTTATGCAATGGTGACTATTAGTGTCTCTCTCTCGAACCAGCGACACTGGGTGCTACCGCCGGCGGTCAATCGCTGAGCCACTCATATCAATCCTGGCTACTGCGCCATGGGGTTGTCTCTACAATTGTCGAGTGGAACGAACAAAACGGCGCAGGCATAAGCAATAAGGTTCGAACGACACTGGGCTGCTCGCGACAGTCCAGTGTCAACATTACCAAACTCGTCAATCGTTACTGCGAGCTTGATAAAATCTCAATATCGGGTCGATAAAAAGCTAACCCTAGCTCCTTCGGATTGAGTTTCTACATAATCTTAGCCATAAAAGCGTTTTACTTCTCTTCAACAGTGCGTTGATAAATTACACCCCTTCTTATAAAATTCAATACACAAATCAACACACTATGAATCTCCCATATGACACAAAGGGTTGAAATCATTGAAGTATCGCCTCGTGACGGTATACAGAATGAAAAAAAGCTATTACCTCTCGACACTAAGCTTGCACTTATAGATCGGGCCGTCAAAGCAGGCGCTGCACGGATAGAAGTCACCAGTTTCGTTAATCCTAAGCGCGTTCCGCAAATGGCTGAGGCTGATGAAATTTGTGCAGCTTTGCCGCGCGATACAGGTTGCCGATATATCGGACTCGCACTGAATCGACGCGGTTTTGAACGTGCCTGCAACGCAGAACTAGACGAAGTTAACTTCGTCGTTGTTGCAACTGACACGTTCAGTGAGAAGAACCAAGGTACAGATACCGATACAGGCATCAGAATGTTCAATGATCTGGCGCGCGATGCGCCCGCAACAGTGCGTATAGGCGTTACCATAGCGGCGTCTTTCGGATGCCCGTTTGAAGGTGAAGTATCAGTTGATCAATTTATGCATGCAGTGCGAGGGTGCATGGACGCAAATCCCTTTGAATTAGCGATCGCAGACACAATAGGTGTTGCTTCACCAGTCGATATTGAGGAACGCATTGCAGCGATACGCACCGAGTTTCCAGATGTGCCGTTACGCCTGCATTTGCACAACACGCGCAACACCGGGCTGGCCAATGCTTGGGCTGGAATACAAGCAGGAGTTGCAGCCTTAGACTCAAGCTTTGGTGGTGTTGGAGGTTGTCCCTTTGCCCCCGCAGCGACAGGTAACATTGCAACTGAAGATCTTGTCTATATGCTCGAGCGCGCTGGTATTGATACTGGCGTTGACCTTAACGCTGCGATAAGTGCTGCGCAATTTTTAGAAATTGCATTGGATAAGACGTTACCCGGAATGCTGATGAAAGCCGGAGTATTTCCGCAGGACTAAAACACATCCCAGAGAATACACAGCGACTACTATCGGCGATTTATATCTGCGGCATATGAGCAAAGTAAAAAATATAATTTCAATGGTCGAGCGCTTAGCCCACTGCAGATAGTCACTTAACCCAACCTCACGGCTGGCTCGTACACATGTTCAAGCAGCCTTACGTGGATCACCTTTCTTAAAGCTATTGTCTGGTGACTTTAGCCACGTGAGTCCTCCTGCAGAATGTTGCTTTGCGAGCATAAGCTCTAAATCAGAGAAACTAACCGCCTTACAGACATAGAACCCCTGCGCATAGTGACACCCGTGCTGTTGTAACCAGTTCAGCTGATCTACAGTCTCCACGCCTTCACCCACACAGGTAAGTTGCATATCAGTTGCAATACTGATAATACCTTTGACAACCGCTTGCTTACTTTTATCAGTTTCTATACCGGATACAAAGGAGCGATCAATTTTAATGGTATCTATGGGTATCTGAATGAGGTAGCTCATCGATGCATAGCCAGTTCCGAAATCGTCAATAGCTAATCGAATACCTTCGTTACTCAGCTGCTTGACTAAATCCGTGGCTTTCTCAGGATGGGTCAATAACGCCGTTTCAGTTAGTTCTAACTCTAAAGCTTGCGGGGGTAAATTGGATTTTTTCAAAGCGCTCATCACGCGCTCAATAAGATAGCTGCTGCCGGAAAACTCTTTAGCAGAGACATTAATTGCTATTTGAAGTTCAGGCTGTATTTGACGCCAGCTGGCCAAGGCGCTTAGTGCATTTTCCAAGACCCAACTTGTTATATCTGAAATCAGACCACTATTTTCAGCGATTGGAATAAAAACATCTGGAGAAATATCGCCTTCTTCTGGATGCTCCCATCGAAGCAATACTTCCACTGATTCGATTAACCCACTGGCAATATTGACCTGCGGTTGGAAGACAAGGCGAAATTCGTTGTTAGCGATAGCCGACGACAGCGCTCTGCTCAATGCAACTTTTCGATTAATCGCATCTCCTAATGCTTCGGTGTAAAAATGGTACTGATTGCGGCCAAGATCTTTTGCTCTGTACATGGCTATGTCAGCATTTTTTACTAGCGTATCGACGCAATTCCCGTCATGCGGATAGCAACATAGACCGATACTAGCGCCAATTTCCAGTTCAAATGAACCTGACGTTATCGGATTTTTTAATGAACGAATGATGAGGGTTGCCATATCGCGAAGTTCATCGCTGCTGTTAATGTCAGGCAGCAAAATAATGAATTCATCGCCGCCCACTCGAGCAACCGTATGGGTTGGCTTGAGTTTATTTTCTATGCGCTTCGCAACCACTTTCAGCACAGCGTCACCGACCGTATGTCCAAGAGTATCGTTGATCGGCTTAAACTGATCAAGATCCAAAAACATAATGCCAATCACGGTGTTTTGAGCTTGCGCCCTGCTCATTGCTGTCTGTAGGCGTTGACGAAGCTCGCTGCGATTGCAAAGGCCGGTTAATGAGTCAGTGGTAGATTGCTTCACGAGCTGCTGCAATACCTGCTCGATCTCGCCGCGCGCTTTTATACGTTGAATAGTTAAACCAGTTAGCCGTGACAAAGTCTCAACCAATGAGCACGCATCGTCAGTGTGAAGTTCAAAGCTAGGAGAGGCAATGTTCAAAACCCCTTCTACGTTGTCATTGCACACGATGGGTTGATGCCATACATGATTCAAACCACTGCGATGCAAACTTCGAGCTTTAGCCGACTTAGCATTCGCCAGATTTTTGGTAAAAGTGCCTTTGCCTGTAGAAAACTGTTTAGATAAGCCGGAATCCTTCAGCGTTATAATCTGGCCAGTGTGATCTTTTACCTCCCCAGCCAAACCAAGCAGTCGAATATGTTGGCCATCAGGTTCTAGCTCACAATAGCTCACACGTTTTGCACCCACTAAACCTTCAGCACAAACAGCAACTTGTTCCAGAACTTCTGCGATTGTAGTGGACAGGGTTAATTTCTCGGCAATACTATTAAACTCTTCCAAGTGGTTTGCGTACAGCCGATAACGTTCCGAATCAGCCATTGTTGTGCATGCCTTCCTTTGAACAATGAACTTACTATCTGCTGGTTTCCATGCCCAATGCTCTCAATTTCACAGAGAATTTCGCGCAACGTTCACCACCAACATCGCCAATCATGCATATTGATAGACGCGACAAAAATCGCATTTTTGTCTAAAAGTGCGTAGATCAGGCGATGTCAGATTAATTGGTAAGTTTTCCTTGTCCAGTTGAATACAAAATATATACCACTGCAGCTAATTTCCACGCGCCACCAAGACAAATTCCGCGCCAACCAATCAAACTGCTAACCGTATCAAGAATGGAAATCTGTTCGCAATAAATTACTATTTGCTGCTGTACTAGCGAACCTTGCAATAATTAATTCACAGGCTTTAGCAAATAGATAGCATCGTTGTATCCTTGTCCTTTACATACTTGTCCTTTACATCAATGTTATTAACTCTTACAGTTGCGACTGTTTCGAGTTACATTCAAAAATGACAAAGAAATCCGAATTTGAACCAATGAACTCTTACCGCCCTTTTACAATCACTATTCCAGACGACACTCTTAAACACATACACACGCGTGTTAACGAGTATCCGTGGCATGAAATGCCTGACGATGGTGGTTGGGATTACGGTACAAACCTAGACTACATGACGGAGCTTTGTGATTACTGGGCCACAGAATACGACTGGCGAAAACAAGAAGCGCGAATCAACCAGTTTTCAAATTTTACGGCACCAATAGATGGAATAGATATTCACTTCATTTACGAAAAAGGCAGTGGTCCTAACCCTAAACCTCTAATAATTAGTCATGGGTGGCCAGGTACGATTGTCGAGTTTTTAGATTTCATCGACTTACTTGCACACCCGGAAAGAAATGGTGGAAACATTGAAGATGCCTTTGATGTGGTGGCACCCTCGCTACCCGGTTTTGGTTTTTCAGGTCGCCCACCTCGGCCATACGGCCCGCGAAAAATGGCCGACATTTTTAATAAATTGATGACTGACGTACTGGGCTACAAATCTTATATTGCTCAGGGCGGTGATTGGGGTGGTGCTATTTCAAGTTGGCTAGGCTTTGATCATGCTCCTGCTTGTGCCGCTATACATATCAACATTCTGACCATGAGGCACAAGGATGGCCCACAGAACATCGACGAAATGAAATGGGCGGAGCAATTCGATAAAGATCAAATTGTGCAGGACGGTTATCGAACGCAACAGGCAACTAAACCACAAACATTAAGTTACGCAATGATGGACAGTCCTGTGGGAGTAGCGGCATGGATCCTAGAGAAGATGCATGGTTGGTCAGATGTAGTTGGCGACGATGTCGAGAGCGTCTACACCAAAGACCAGCTATTAACTAATATTATGGTTTATATCGTTACTAGAACTTTTAATACCGCATCGTGGATTTACTACGGGCGTCGTGAAGAAGGTGGAAGATTATTATCACCGGAAGGATTGAGAGTCGAAGTACCGACTGGATGCGCTTTATTCCCAGCAGAACTGTTGGCCTGGCCGCCACGAAGTTACGCTGAGCGGATTTACAATATCACTCAATGGACGCAAATGCCCCGTGGCGGGCATTTCGCAGCCATGGAAGAGCCAGAATTGCTTATCGAAGATATTCGTCGATTTGCGCGCAGTTTAGATTGAGCCAGTAACCAACTAGAACGACTATATATAGCTATTGGCGCAGCAATAGAGGCTACTATAGCTTTGGTTTGTAGTTCGTCTCAATCAGTAGCAGCGTAATACGATGAGAATTATTGGATAGTATCTAATTGGGGTAATAGAGAGTGTCAAAACAGCTAATAACTCTGTTGCTGAAGGGGTACATTCATCGAAGCAACACTGTCATACCACCTTTGCTTGTTAACATACTCACTCAGCGTCGTCACTTCACGCCAACTCAAGACCTGGTTACTAGAGAGCATGAGATGGTAAAAGAGCTAGACCCCACCATTTTTTAAAGAGAAAATTAAAATGCTATTTGCAGTTCGATTCCAAGATGACCCGGCAAAGCATGAAACACGAAGCGGTTATTTAAGGGCGCACATTGAGTGGCTCGATCAAAATGCAGACCAGGTGCTGGTGGGAGGTTCTCTACGCGTGGCACTCGATGAAACACCTGTAGGAGGTCTATGGGTGGTCGATGCAGAATCGAAGGAAGCTGTAGAGCAGCTAATTAAAACAGACCCATTTTGGATACAAGGCCTTCGAAGTTCTGTTGAGATATTGCATTGGTCTAAGGCTTTTGATGACCGCGAAGTCTTAATTTGAAAATATCCTTGGGACTGCAGTTTGCATAGCCGCATAGCCGCATAGCCGCATAGCCGCATAGCCGCATAGCCGCATAGCCGCATAGCCGCATAGCCGCATAGAAAAGTATAAACCTCAATATTCTTGAAGGTACAGCCGCACCTTCTGTTAACGTCGCGCCTACTTTTTAGCACCACTCGAAATGTCTTGGCAGACAGAAGTGTGTTCTTTGTAAAGAGACACAGCTATCTCATCAACTCGTCGTTGGCATTATCGAAAGCTTACGACTCGCCTGAGAATGCAGTCGCTGTTTAAATTTTTCCAATGAAACACTCTCGTTTAGCGCCTCATGAACTAGAGCGTTTTGAGTTTGCGGCGCCAACCCAGCGACCGGTGGATCAGAATCCAAATTAGTTGGAAACGAATACCCTTCTGCAGAAGCTGCCACAACGTTATTCAAATGCTGCGGTTTTGTTTCGTTTGCTCTTTTCATATCAAGCAACGTTGGATACAACGCATCGAGCATACGAGTACGATCAACCGTTTCAATACTTCGCCCGAAAGCTGACGATACTTGCAATAAGTTAGCGAGTCGAAAAATATCAGTGGTTTTATTATCGCCCGCTGCATGCATTACGGCAGGATTAAAGAACACCATGTCACCTTTTTTCAAAGCGAGTTGTTTACGATTTTTAGTGAAATAGTCTTGGTACTCATCCCGAGTAAACGCAATATAACCCTCTAAATGAAGTTGCGAGTAAGGCATATACAACGTCGGACCAGACTCAAGCGGCATATCGCAATGTGCGACAGCACCTTGTAAGGTCAGCATCTGACAAAACGAATGAACATGCTCTGGGTATTCAAGCATCTGTTCCGGAGACATAAAACCAAGATGATAATCACGATGCGCTGCCTGTGCATTACCACCCGGGTTAACTCGATTAACTTGTGCGGTGACTTGATAACCACGACCCAGCCATGCATGGCTTATCATTGCAATCGTATCGTTCGCGTAATACTGCGCAAAGCCTTCTGGGTCGGCAACACAGTGTTTTTCCAACGCGTTCCAGACACGATCGTTTGCACCAGGTTTGGCAAAATGGTCGCCTTTGCCACCACCTGTCGCTTTCTGATTTTCAATAATTTGACTGAACAAAGCATTCGCTTTATCGATCGCATCATGATCAGGCATCGCATTTTCTATCGCGATGATACCTGGACCAGTTGCCAGAGCATGCGCCCATTCCAGCATCAATGCTTGTCTAGATGTCTCATCCTGACTAGCCTTACGAACATCATCGCCCGAGTAGACTAATAAGTTCTGCTCAACCGCACTCGCTAGCGGCCAGTCAGCAAGTTGCGTTTGTTGAGATACTTGTTCAACAAATGCACCTAAGTCGCCTGCCTGCACGTTAACCCAACTTGGGTTGATTCCGGCTTTGGATTTCATCTCACTTTCCTCAATATTGAGTATTAGCACACTACAGGTTAATCACAACTCCGAGCACGACAAACCGCCAGTGATTGAATTTGCTCACCCTGCTGATTAAAATTTTCAAGTGCAAGCCATAATTCGAAGCCAGCTTTTATCGCAGGCCATTCCTTGTCGGTTATCGACAACCAAGCAGTGTCACGATTGCGTTGCTTATAAGTTAACGCTTGGCGAAATGTGCCTTCATAAGTAAACCCTAATCGAAGCGCTGCTTGCATAGATGGTTTATTCAAAGCATCACACTTCCATTCATAGCGTCGATATTGCAACTCTTCAAAGACGCGCTTCATCATCAGATACATCGCCTCGGTTGACATGGGTGTACGTTGTAACAATGGCGAAAAGTGAATATGCCCAACTTCAATTGACCCTGCACTCGGCTGTATGCGAAGAAAACTGGCAAGCCCTACTGGCTCATCGGTGGTCTTATTATGAACCACATGGAATAACGGGTCATCGTTCAAACAGGTACTCTCAAACCAGCGGGTGAAATCAGCCAATTGTTCAAACGGACCATAAGGAAGATACGTCCAATTCAATCCTTTTGCATCTTTCACGAACGCATCAAACAAAGCCGCACACGGTTCGGTATTACTAACGCAATGCAACTGGGTGTACAAACCAGTCATGGATGTGCGACTGGGAACATCAGCTCCAGTCCAGTCTTCAACTGGAAACCCTACCGTTTGCCCGTGCTTGTTCGTGTGTGTCATTAGCTATTATTTTATTAGGTTCGGGCTTTTTCAAACGCAGCCCATGCCTGTTCCAGCTTTTCTATGGTAAAGCCAGGCTGTCGAGCAGGTTCAAGAATTATAGACTCTGTGTCCATCATGTTGGTCAACGCTTTAAACATATCAGGGATAACATCTTCAGGAATAACTAATGCCCCGTGTCGGTCGGCATGCACAAGATCGCCCTGCGCAACCTCCATCCCCATCACGTTAACGGTTGTACCCAGCTCTTTCACATGTACGTAGCCATGGCTCGGTCCAACTGAACCTGCAACCACACTAAACCCCGGCTGCATATCACCAAGATCGCGCATAACACCGTTAGTGACCGCTCCACTGAGCCCCAAACCGTGATGTACTGCAGTGTGCACGCCTCCCCACCAAGCACCTATACACTCTGGGAAGTCTATGTCTTCAATAACCGCAATAGCAGGACGAGGCCCTTCGGACATTGCACGAAAGTATTCCATTCGGCGAGCCCGAATAACGTCCGGCGCCTCTTCTGGCGGATGCAGTGCTGCAATTTTCGCCGTTCGTGCGTACCCAACCATTGCTGGATAACTAGTGTCATTGATTAGCATGGTTTTATGCGTAAAGTTAGCAAACCCACGCTTCTTTTGCGCAACTTCAATTGCGTTGCACACGCTTGGTGTATCAACACTTTTGAGTAGCTCCAGCAACTCTGGCGATAACATTGCTTGACTCATAATAAAAGGAAAGCCTTATGGTTCGTATCTGTTAATTGAATTTATGTCGGCATGTCTTTGCCACCGCGCTGTAAAGCACTTATGCTGTTTAAAATAGTGCCGTATACCTACCTTGAATCTTTGTTACTACACACTAATTGATACGGCAAATTTCTATAAGCATCGACATTCACTAAAATACATCTTATTACTGCTATTTTCTATAAAACGCGAACATCTCTGACCTTCATCGTTTGTCGATGCTGTTCAAGCAATACACGCTCGCTTTTATCGAAACCAATAAACACACTGTTCGCATGCTCACTGTTTGCTGAATCGTACTTTTCTGCATTGTAGGCCTCAACCTGCTCCTGCTCACCAATCAACGCAACAATGTTCGTTTCATTATTCATAGAGTTACAGTGATAACGCTGAAGCAACAGTGCAATATCAATTTGACCAGGAGCAACCGGTTCGCCAAAGCTTGCGTAGGTGATCGGCGCGCCATGTGCCAAAGTTAATATACGACTTACGCCACCGGCAATACCCATACTGAACCCAATGCGCCGAACGTCACTAGCGGCATCCCCAACCCAAGACAGCATAGTTGCTGCATCAGCCATAGTACGACCGGTTGGGATTATTTTTATCGCCGCAGGTGCTTGCCGCTCCATTGCATCTGTCAGCGAGGCAAGTTCAGCCACATCAACCATGGTCTTAAAATTGTGATAGCTGAGAATCATCGGTGCTGATTCGTTCAACATGAGCACTGAGGCCTCGGTCCCATGCTCCAAGTCAACGATGTCGGCCCCTGCCTCAAGCGCCTGTTTGCACAGGATAACCCGTTCGCTTTCAGCCGAATTAAATGTTCCACCTTGATCGGCATGACGCAGAGTAAACAGACAGGCAAGACCTTTCGCTTTTGCGGACGCCACCAATGCCATGAGTTCAATATCGGAAAGCCCAGCAGTGCGAAGCAAATCAGCTCGAACTTCCACGCAGCGAAGATCGAAGGCTACGGCCAAATCCAGCTGCTGTGCCGATGAATCGACTATGCCTATAACGCCGCTTAATGGAAAAGCGGTTGATGATGTTGTCATGTAAATGGTCTCAAACAAGTGAATACGGTACAACTCAATTAAATCATCAACTCGACCTGATGGGGCTATTTTTTATTTAATGCGCTTGCCGAGCCGCCTTTACGCCTGCATAACCTTGCATCAAAACAGCAACCAATACGACCGCACCACCCATTAACGTATTGGTCGCGGGCACTTCATTCACCGCCAGCCATACCCACATTGGCGACAACGCAGTCTCAGCCAACCCAAGCAGTGGTATTTGGGCCGCTGGAACACTTTTAGAGCCCAAGGTAATAAGAATAAACCCAAAGCCTACTTGGACACTACCCAAACAAATAGCGATCAATAAGTCTCGTCCAGAAATCACTAACATATCATTCAGCGGAATCATCATCGGCACGCACATAGCCGCTGCAAGGAGTCCTGCTAATGCGGTGGGCGCCATCATATCGCGCTGTGGACCTAAGTGTCGTAGTAGAACAACAAAGCATGCGAATGACAACACAGCGCCTATGGCAAAAACAATACCGACAAGATCGCTACCATTTATACCGCCGGCTACCATCACACACACACCTACAAAGGCCAGCACCATGGCAGCCCACGTCAATGCTTTAACTGACTCGCCCAAAACAAAATAAGCCAACACACCGGCGGCTACCGGCCCTGTGCTTAACACCAAAACCGTGTTAGCCACGCTGGTATTAAACAGACTGAGTAAATAACAAATAAAACCCAATGCTAACAATAACGACACCAATAAATCGACCGGTTTTATCTGTGAAAACTGTTTCTTAAAGGCGTGTCGATCGCGCACGAGCAAGAACAACATAACCGTAACGGTGAACACTAAAGAGCGATAAAACAGAATAGTCCAAGGGCTCGCCTGATCTACATATCGAACCAGGAGCCCACCAGAACTTAAAAACACACCGCCAAGAATGACGTACAACACGCCTTTGGAATAACTCTGAGAATTCATGAACACAGTATTTTCTAGTTGGTGTGGCCGAATTGGACTCAATTAGCTGCATTGAAATGCACAATTCGTTTATAGCAACGCTAATTGCTTAGCTCAGGCGTTGAATAAGCTCATAGCATTGTATTGCGAATCCTTCGATTGTACACTTGACCAGCTGGTCAGGAAATGGCCTTTACCGACATTTAAACAGACTAGAATGACGCATCACACTGTTACAACACAAGTCGGCATCATAGGCTCAGGCCCCGCTGGACTGATGCTATCCCAGCTACTGCACAACGCAGGTATCGACAACGTCGTTGTCGATCGACAAAGTCGTAACCACATTGAAGGTCGAGTGCGAGCCGGAGTGCTTGAACACGGCACTGTAAAGGCGTTGCATGAAGCTGGTGTGAGTGAGCGACTAATAGCGGAAGGTATACCACACGACGGGTTCAACTTGTCATTCGATGGCGATTCTCATCGTATCGATCTGGCACATTTAACGGACCAAACCGTGACAGTCTATGGACAAACTGAACTCACAAAAGATCTGATCAAACGTAGGCTCGATCAGAACGCGAACCTTATTTTCTCGGCCGACAATGTCACCCCTGATGGACTAACAACCAAATCTCCAAGCATTCACTTTGAAAAGGATGGCGACACCCATGCCGTGAACTGTGAATTCGTGGTGGGCTGCGATGGATACCATGGCGTTGCACGCAAATCTATTCCAGACGATGTGCTCAAAGTCTTTGAGCGCATCTATCCGTTTGGTTGGCTCGGGGTTTTGTGCGAAGCACCGCCTGTTGCAGATGAATTGATTTATGCAAACCATGCAAATGGTTTTGCGCTTTGTTCTATGCGATCGCAGACAAGAAGTCGGTACTATATTCAGTGTGATGTAAACGACAACATTGATAACTGGACAGATGATAAATTTTACGACGAACTCAGCGTACGAATTGGTCAGACGGTGGCATCCAAGTTAGTCCGAGGTGCATCGTTTGAAAAAAGTATCGCACCGCTTAGATCGTTCGTGGCAGAACCCATGCGCTATGGCAATCTGTTTCTTGCCGGAGATGCCGCGCATATCGTCCCCCCAACCGGTGCTAAAGGTTTGAATTTAGCGATAGCTGATGTTCGAATACTGCATAGAGCATTTACTCAACACTATATTGAGAAAGACTCTAACGCATTAGACAACTACTCTGAAACGTGTCTCAACCGAGTTTGGAAAGTGGAACGTTTTTCATGGTACATGTCGATGTTGATGCATCAAATTCCAACACATAATGCGTTTGAGAAAAGAATGCAGCGCGCTGAATTTGATTACATTCGCGATTCGGAGGCGGCCTCGAAAAGTATTGCTGAAAATTACGTTGGACTGCCTTTAAATCTTTGAGCTCTGGCGGGTACTTACACACGCACGTAGCTGCATTTCTGCAAACATGAGCCAACCTTCGCCCTTAGGTGGTTCGCTAAGTCATGCAATAACATCAATACAAAACCAATCGAACTTATACCGGCAGTACCTGATGCAACGAAGCACTTAGCCTGTCAACAACTTCAGTCAAATCCGCATCCGTTGCTATGAACGGCGGCGCCAGTAAAACATGATCTCCCTGCTTGCCATCAACTGTCCCACCCATTGGGTAGATCATTAGTCCATTTTCAAAAGCGACTTTCTTAAGCCGCGCATGCGTCTTTAAACTCGGGTCAAGCGTTTGCTTCGTTTGTTTATCTTCGACTAACTCTACGCCCACAAAAAAACCACGGCCTCGCACATGGCCTACGTTGGGGTGATTCGCAAGGCTTGCCGACAACATGGATTGAAAAACAGGCCCACCACGTTGAACTCGTTCCAGTAAATTGAGGCGCTCGATCTCTTCAACAACGGCTACGCCCGCAGCGGCTGCAACAGGATGCCCAAGATAAGTATGTCCATGTTGAAAAAAACCAGTGCCCGATGCAATCGCTGCATGGATTTTTCCAGTGCATAACATCGCACCGATTGGCTGAAAACCTGCACCTAATCCTTTTGCGATGCAGACTACATCCGGTGTTATGCCTTCCTGCTCACTGGCAAACAGACTCCCAGTTCGACCCATGCCGCACATCACTTCATCAAGAATGAGCAGCACCCCATATTGATCACAGATCTCTCTTATACGCTTGAAGTAACCTGCTTCTGCTGGAACCGCACCCATAGTTGCACCAACAACCGGTTCCGCAAGGAATGCGGCAACGCTAGATTCACCCAACTCTTGAATTTTGCCTTCTAGCTGGTTTGCCACACGCTGACCATAATCAAACTCAGTTTCGCCATTTTCAGCAAAACGCCAAAAATGACACGCATCTATGTGATGCATGGCGTCGGATAACAACGGCTGAAATTGACTGCGCCGCCATTCGTTACCACCAGCTGCCAGCGCGCCTAACGTGTTGCCGTGATAACTCTGCTTTCGCGAAACAATATGCTGCCGATCAGTCTCTCCAATTTCCAGAAAATATTGACGAGCAAGCTTGATGCTCGCCTCCACAGCCTCTGACCCACCGGAAACTAGATAGACGTGGTCAATACCTTTTGGCGCTAGTGAGACCAATTTAGAGGCAAGTTTCTCCGCAGGCTCAGAGGTAAAAAAGCTCGTGTGAGCATACGCAATCTTATCCATCTGACCCTTTATAGCTGCGGTAACCCTCTCATTGCTGTGGCCTAGACAAGAAACAGCAGCCCCACCGCAAGCATCTAAATAACGACGCCCTTCCGTGTCAATCAAATGAACCCCATCGCCAGATGAGATAACGGGTAACGAGTAGCTAGAATGCCGTGCAAACACCTGCGACATGAATGTAAATCCTATTTGATGAAATTCAGACCATACACAACCTTGGGTACCGCGGATATACCGTAGTTTTCGGGTGTGGTACTAATTGACGGGCCACCGAAATCGCGCTAACATTCACCGGTTATAAGTGGGTACTTGCTGCGGCTCAGCAATTTAGCCCAATTTAGAGATGGCGAAAAGAGGAATCACCTTATGTATGCAGTCGTGAAAACCGGTGGCAAGCAATACCGAGTTAGTCCTGGAGACAAACTCCGCGTCGAGTTACTCGGTGCTAACGAAGGTGACGAAGTAACACTCGATCAGGTTCTAATGATGGGTGAAGGTGAGTCAGTAACCATTGGAGCGCCACTGATCGACAATGCAACTGTTACTGCAACAGTGCTACAAAACGGTCGTGACAAGAAAATACGAATCGTTAAGTTCCGTCGTCGTAAGCATCATCGCAAGCAGATGGGTCACCGTCAGCACTTCACTGAAATCGAAATTACCGGTATGAGTGGTGCCGGTCTGAGCGCATCAGCTCCCGCCAAGAAAGCGGCACCTGAAAAAACAGCGGCAGCTGCGGCACCATCAGGCCCGACTGGAACGTTGAAGTTTCTGGATGCACCTGACGGTGAGAAAGACGATCTGAAAGAGATCTCAGGCGTCGGTCCGGTACTGGAAAAAGCACTGAACGATCTCGGCATCTATCATTTTCGTCAAGTAGCGGCATTTACACCAGAAGATATCGCCGCGGTCGAAAACGAAACTAATTTCCCCGGCCGCATTGAACGCGATGACTGGCTCGGGCAAGCCAAAACATTGGCCGAAGGTAAATCCTAAGTAAGAGAAAAGGTTTCGACGTTTAAGACGTCTGGTACCTGCAAGAAATGCCGCGATTCGCGGCATTTTTTTTAAGCAAAATTCAGTAACGAATTTTTCTTACCCCCACATTACTTATGTGTCTCTCCAAACCGATATATCTTGTTCATCGAAAATTCCTACCAACATTAAAAAATGTCACGAATCCTCGCACCAACACAGGAACAGTGAGAACATGATCACTGGATAACTTTGAGTGCACAAAATAATGGAAATTCTCGATTACTGGAATGACTTTAGAAACATGGCATATTCCGATGAATTGCTAATCGGAATCGGTGCTGTCTTACTCATAATTGGTGTTATCAGAATTGTGAAAAGTAGCCTAACGATGCTGCTGTGGGTGGTCCTCTCAGGACTGGGTTTAGCAGCCATTTCTCAAGGTTTGGACAAAACACCTTTTCAACTAGCCGCAGCCAACACGGGACAGCTCTCCGATGTCGTTGGTGCAGGCAAAGAGATGTCGGCAGATGTACTTAACGTCTTATGTAAAAAACTCGACGAAAACGAGCTACTCCAACTACAGTTGAACGAGAACTGAAACTCAGTTTTTCTGAGATGATGGATGTCTCACTAACTGATTTTCCGTGCAACACACAGTAACTCAAAGGTGACAAAGCCGGCCAGTTAACCGAAACGTGAACTTCCCCATTCAGGTTATTCTCTGTAAGTCGCTCAACGGCTCCAAGAGACCATTTAAAAAATGGCATATAACAGCTCATAGAAACTGTATTTTGGAGAACCACATGTTGACCTTTCTTTTTGCAATCGCCGCTATCTGGACGTTATTCTGGCTAGTTATGTACATGCTTGACTGGGGTCAGGCCTCGTGCTCTAAAACACTTTGCACCGTTTGCGTTAAAGACGCATCTAACACTAATTCAAATAGTAGTAGTTCTGGTAACTCGAGTAATCAGTCGTCTAATGCGCCAACCTCTAAATCGCGTGCAAATGCGATAACGGCATCAGTGAAAGCAGGTGCGGGTGCGGGTGCGGGTGCTCAAAATAATAGTCAAGCAGGCCAAAAGCTAGGCAGCAATGCTGATACTGATGCAAAAGCGCAAGCCGCTGCCAGTGTGCAAGCAGCCCGAGAAGAGGCGCGCGCTGAAGCCGCTAGAACAGCCAATGCACAAGTACAAAAAACAGCTGTCAAGTCGCTAGTCGCAGACAAGCACGACCAGTCAAATGTTACTCCATTGTTTGTCGCGCCAAACGAAAAAGACGATCTAAAAGAAATTAAGGGTATCGGCGTTGTTATGGAGAAAACGCTCAATGATCTTGGAATAACGACATTCAAGCAACTCGCTGGATTCGAGCAAGCTGAAGTCACAATGGTAACCGAAGCGCTCGACGCTTCGAATTCCGGGTTTGGTGATCGAATCAATCGTGATGAATGGGTAGATCAGGCTAAAGCTTTAACCAGAAAAGCGAGTTAGTCAAACATGTACCTAGCAAGTTTTGCACATCAACCAGATGTGTTCTCTGGTTTCACCCTACCCCCACTATTGGTCAGTAGGTAAAATGTTTTCAGCACAAAGGTGGAATTTTATCTATCCATTTATTGGAACTGCGCTGATCTTTTCTCAAGGTTAGCCATCGCCGCTTCCATTTGATTTGTTGTACCGACTAGCTCGCTTTGCAGCTGGGCTTCAAACGCTAAACCTTGCGCTCTGGTTAATTCACCGCAATCGCGCATTAATCGCTTACCTTGGCGTATCGCATCGGGCGATTTCGCTGCAATTTGTTTGGCCCACTCGCGAGCACTTGTTAATGGGTCATCCACAACACGAGTGACCAGACCAATCTCTAGTGCTTCAGGTGCTTTAACCACTCGACCACTGAGTACCAGATCCATCCCAACGTCTGCACGCACCAACTTCGGTAATGTCTGGGTAATACCCATATCTGGTACTAAGCCCCAATGTATTTCAAACAACGACATGGCCGTTGTCGGTGCAGCTATACGTATATCCCCAGCCAATGCCACTTGCATACCAGCACCGTATACTACGCCCTGTAGACAAACCACAACCGGCACATCCAACTCAAGCCAACCCATAGCCGGCTTTTGAAACTCGTTAGCAATTTCATCCTGAGGTAGATCCAAAGCTCGTTTGCGAAACAACGCGTTATCTGACACAGCACCCTGCAAGAAAGATTTATCTGCACCAGCACAAAAATGATCACCTTCCGCGCGAAGAATTACAACGCGAACCGATGAATTATTTTTGATTTGCTGGGATGCGTGCGCTAACTGCTCAAAACCCGACTGATCAAGCGCATTCATTTTTTCTGGCCTGCTCAGAACAACTTCAGCAATATGATCGGATACCGATATTTTTACTCGTTCACTCATGGCCATTTAATCTCTTGGTTGTCGGCACAATGCCATCTATTCGCTAGACCGACATTGTGCCAGAACCCAGACTATTATTTGAACAGGCTTGCCAAAAGCATACTGCTTAATCGAATATCACCTTGTTAATCTAGCAAACGAACTTCTCCAGCACCCCCGTTAACCCGAACGCGTTGATCATCTCCCAACGCATTGATCGCACCGCGTGCCGCCACAACGGCCGGTATCCCGATCTCGCGAGCAGTTACAGCACCATGGCTCAATGGGCCTCCACTTTCGGTGATTACCGCACTAGCGGCATAGAACAACGGAGTCCAAGCAGGATTAGTTGTTCTTGCAACTAAAATGGAACCTGGTGTAAACGATGCGAAGTCTTCACTACTTCTAATGATGCATGTTTTCCCCTCAGCCACACCTGGCGAACCGGGTAATCCAGACAATGCACTTGAAAGTTCATCACTAAGCGGCTCTTCAGGCCTGCCCAGCTCAAACTGTGGCTCTAAACTTTGTTGTGTTACGAATAGCTGCTTGTTTGCTTTTATAGTAGACGCGACAACGTGATGATCAACCTCACCCCTAACCAACTTGTCTACAGCATCACGTGTAAGGAAAAACAAATCATCAGCGTTTTCAATGACGCCAGCTGCCTTAAAGCGACTACCTAGCTCCAACACAATTTTTCTAAAAGGGACCGACAGGCGTGTCGTGTGATAATGCTCTACGTCGTCTAACCCAGTAAAGGTTCTGCTCAACTGAATTAGTTCCTTTGCAAACCCTTGTAGTGACTCGGGCAGCTGGGCAAGAAAGTTAAGCTCAGTGCGATGCATCCTAGAGCGCAGTTGAGCATCACGCACTGTAGGGCTCACTATGTTGTCTTGCATCGACATAAGACGCAGATTTTCTAACACAATCCATGGTTGACATTTCCATGTTGGATAGTAGGCATCGAATTCAACCTCACGGTGACCGTGGTTTGCAAGAAATATTGAGAACGCAGTATAAAATTTCTTGTGTCGTTCTAGCTCACCTGATTCATACAGCGTGCGACGATCTTCATTTTGTAGTCGCGAACACAAATCCGGTTGTGCCATAACCAATTGATGTAAGTTGAAAAGATCCCGATTAACGCGAGCTGTTTTCGTATCGCAAAAGCAAGTCAAATCGTCATAGACGATAGGTGCATGCTCCCCACTGACCAACGCAACCAATTTATACAAGCTCCGATGTAGTAATCCCTGTGTTATCGATATGGCAATATTGGGTAAGAAATACTCGTTACCAATTAGCTCTAAGTCCGAAACCAGTTGCCACAGTTCATCATCAGCACATTTGTTTAAGCGTTGTACATTGAAGGCGCCAAGCTGCAATAGGAATCGATCAAGTTTACAACTCCAAATCGAAGGCAGTTCTTGAACCCAAGAATATTTGGTTCGAAATTCATCAATTCGCCCTTCTAGCTCCGCTAAAGAGTTGAAATCAATTTGCTGACCCGCGGTATACAGCTCCACCGCAGTTTGATCACCATAAACATACCCGTCAAAGCGCTCAAACCATCGACCGTTAAATTCGGGCAACCCCATCATGGCTAACGAGTGCCTTAACGATTCGTGAAACCCAACAGTTGTGAAATCCCATGTTAATGGTGTGACAGGACCAGGGAATCGTTCAGCCGATTCCTGACGCGTCCATCGGGCGGGCAGTTCACTTATTGGCCTGGATTGTAGAAGATGTAAACCGACACCATCGAAAGCCCATTCAATATCCTGTGGAAAACCAAAATGAACCTCAGCTGCTATTGCAAGTTTTGTTATAGCAACAATCTGCGCATCAGTGAGCGATGCTCGTGATTGATCAATGGTTGCAAGAGGTGTCGATATGGCACAATTCTGATCAAGGACTATAGCCTTGAGTTTTTGACCGATGTGTCGTTCGACTATTTTACCGTTACGCTCAACGGAAAATTGATCAATTTCGCCATCACCTGACACGACAGTTTCTCCAAGACCAAACGATGAATTAATCAGTATTTGATCAATACGGCCTGTAATCGGATGCGCCGAAAAGGCAACACCTGCACAATCTGCATCGACCATCTTCTGAACCACCACGGCCATACTAATGTCATTGGAACCAAATCCATTCTCAAAACGATAACGAACCGCCCGGTCCTCCCATAGCGACCCATAGCAATCCACAATGCGAGCAATTACCTCATCTATACCCGGCACACCTAAATAAGTATCGTGTTGACCAGCGAATGCAGCTCCATGCATGTCCTCTAGCGTTGCCGATGAGCGAACACTAACAGGCCCCTCTGCACACAACTGAGCAAGCTCGATGCGCAATGACGACTCTATCGCAGCAGGAAACGTCACTTTGACTAATTGCTCGCGCAGGTCACTGCATTGACTGGACAGCGCGTCAGCATCGTTTATCGCAAATCCACTGACTACTCCATTCGTCAGGCCACAAGGTGGCTCACTCAGAATTGAAGAACTTAATTGAGCGAACCAAGCTCGATAGGCTTCCACACTGACTACACGCGCTTCTGGCACAGAAAACCCAGCACCTGCCAATTTAGCTAGGTTTGCCCCTTTACCACCACACATATCAACATCTTGCGCGCGTAGATCATGCAAACCAAACGTTATTTCATTGTCGTTAATGTTCATATCACTTTCCTTTGAATAATAAAAAACCTAAAACCTAAAACCTAAAACCTGAAAACTGAAAACTGAAAACTGAAATCAAAAATCAAAAATCAAAAATCAAAAATCAAAAATCAAAATCATTTTTTTTATGTTTCTAGCCCTGCTCGATTTAAACGTTAAACTGTTGCAATCCAACAGCGTTCGACCTTGATTTGAATAAACGATCAAATACTTTCAAACTAAATACCGTTGATGGAATAAGTATCAACAGATACAACATCATCAAGAATCCTGAACCATACAAACCAACACTCAACAATTGCAAAGCGTGCACTAATGTAAAAATGGGCGGTCCAGTCACTATCGCTGCCGAAGCAGGATGATCATGGTCGCTAGAGAGCAATCGCACCATGACGGCTGTCAGTGCAAACGGCAGCGCATTTAACAACCAACCTAGAGCACCGAGGGGCGTACCTATTAGCGCTTTTTCCCAGCGAACAAATCGCGAACTCAAACTGGACTTATGCACAGGTGCCTTAACACTCAGTGCTGCTTGCCTGGCCACATGCTTTTGGGTTGCAAGTGCACCTTCAACCATAGATTTAAACTGTTGCGTAAGTGTATTGGCATTAGCATGAGGATGCACAGCGCACCATGCTCGAAGAGACAATGGCTCGCCCAATTGAATAGTGGCTGTTGATCTGAACATTGACTTATCGCTATAAATCAAGCCCAAAGGGACTACTAACAAATCGCTATCGTCATCAACCGAATTGCAGTTTTGCATGTAAGAAAGTGCCAGCTTAGCCGCACCTGTTTTGAATTCGTGCAAATGCGCATCGTTATGACTTTTGCCTTCTGGGAAGATATAGACGGCGCCCTTGTTATGCAGCTTCATTTCTAGCCGCTCAAGTGCATAAACATTTGCTAGCCGCCCGGTATCGTATTCCTTTCGATCAATGCGTCTAGACAACAGCTCTACCGAGAAAGATTTAATTATCAAATTCAGTAGCGGGTTCTTTGCAAGCGTACTTTTCGCCGTAAATGTCACAGGCCTTTCTAGGTTCGACGCCAGTAAGAGCGGATCAACAAACGCGTTACTGTGGTTAGCTATAAACAGCACTGGCCTATTTTTAGGAATGCTCTCCAACCCAATCGTTTCGACGCGCGAATAGAAACCACTTAGTGCAGTTGAAAAAATCTTTTTGGCCATTAAATATTTCATATTATCCTCACATTATTCTTTGTAATTATGGAGTTCGTTTTTCGTGTGACCGCAATTAAGACATGCCATCAACTGATTTTTTATCGCTCTGTTGAACACCCAATGCAACATCTGGTTTTTTCGAAAACCAACGTTCAGCAATAAACAGTGAGGTAAACGCAATGCCGACACCTGCAATCAAGTCAACAACATAGTGATAACGCAACATCACCGTGGCTAAACCAATAACTAGCACTAACGGCAGATACAACCACCCTCTGCTTCTATTACCGTGTTTAAAGTCAAACAGGCACATCAGTACAGCAGCACCCACATGAATACTTGGAAATGCTCCGTGCGGCCCTCCAGCTTGATTGACCGAGTTCGTCACGATGCTATGAAAAAAACCGCTGTTAATCGAGGATGCAAATTGCTTATCTAGATACAACACCGGTCCATGTGCGGGAACAAACAGATATCCAAGAAAACTAATGGCATAGAGCAACGCAAGACTTAACAAAAACATTTCACGTAACTGAGCATTCCTCTGCGTGCCATGCAGGAATACACTGACCAATAAATAAGGAACGAATGCGGCGTAACCAATAGAAAGCAATTCGGTAATCCAACGAACTTGGGTAACTGCGGGTGCAATTTGCGTATGAAATAGTTCAATACCCAGCAATACATCAAAAGAAAACAAGGTGCCATCGCTTAGCCACGGCACATGGTTAAACGCTAAACCAGCCAGAGCGTTATATAAATAAGAAATAAAGCCAAAGAAAATCAAACATCGGCATGCTTTCGTCCAATGGTGATGCCGACACAGATGTAGAAAAGTGCTTGAGCCGATGAACAGAACAACAACCACGAATTGTTGGATAAACACACCAAAGCTTGTGTCTAGATAAACACTAGTGACACCAAGGTAGGCGGCTATGCTCACAAGCATTGCAGCAAAAACGCCTTCGGGCGTAAAGCGCTGGATAGAAGGACCAGCGCGTACGGCAACTTCCTGTGCAATTGATTGCGTGTTATTCATTCGAAGATATCCAATCTCTATTAATACAACTGCAATCAGTATCGGCTTTAGGACTGTATATTTCTACCATATACGCCACTGTGCTATTCAACACTATCCTTAGAACTATATTTTAGTTCTTATTGGTTGGTGCCGGCTCTTTTTGTGCATTGGCACACATTCGAAACAACCGCCCATTTGAATAATTCGTCAGAATTCATCATTACAGCGCCACTAAACGGTCGCCTTGAATTGCTTAACTGTACGCACTGAAAATGAATAGATTCCAACGCCGGAGCCGTTTATGAAAATCACCGTATCAAGTACATCAATGATGAAGCCTATTCTGCATATACAACCGACATCGCCAACTGTGCAGCAATATCCACTGCGTATAGTCGGACTACTGGAGCCCGGTTCAAAAAAACCTGATAGCGGTTCTGCTGCAATTTACGTTCGGTCAGTTCGGTCGATTTCCATTGCGATTCCACTGTCATGGCAGAGCTTTTTGCAAATTCCTGATAGACATTCACAATTGTGTGCGGCGGTTTTCGGGTTTGAATTTGACGGAGAAAGAACTTGGTATCAGCTGTGGAATGTGGAGACAAACCAAGCCTATTGGTTGCAACATGAAGACGATATGGATTACCAGCCTTACTCGATAATGGCAATGGACGCGTTAGTGTCACTCGTGCCAGATTGGGATGGTGAGCTACATTTAGCTCTTATGTCCAATAGCCTTTCTACTACTGGTCAAAGCGGTAGCAGTGCGTATGAAACCCAATCGCAGAATCAGGGTAGTCGTGGTGGTCACAGTGAAGAATTGAGCCGCAACCAGCAGTTACTCATATCCGATGCAGCTACCACTGCCACTGGTCAATTATGGTTTCTGGTCACCGTTCAAGATGAAAAACTCAATTCAGGACAACCAATCTGGGACGGGAAAACACGTACTGGATGGATTTCACAGCCTCTCTCAACAGTAAGTGCAGCCTAAGCCTGTTTTAGCCACTAATTAACGTGTATTTGCTGTAGTTATAGGTGTGATTGGCATCTCGATGCGCGGAGCGCTATGATTAACCACTAATCATAACTATAGCTTTGTAAGTTGTTGCCAATAATCAAACTTTATCTACCCGTATCGTTTAATCGAAACGCTAGACTGACACGATCACTACTCTCGCTTTTTGTAGCCCTGTCTCTTGCAGCTGCACAATCCGCTAGCGCAGCTGCAGACAACGTCTATCCAGAAAATACTGACGGCTCACCGATCATGTTTCGTATCGGAACTGGAGGAAGCGCGGGAACATACTTACCTATCGGGTCATTGATTGCGCAGTCTATATCAGGGTCAAGCGAATATCATACTGATCAACCCTACAGTGAACCCAATCTCATTGCTTTAGCTCAGCGCTCTACCGGCTCCGTCAGCAACGTTGTCGATATAAGTGATGGGTTGCTAGAGGCAGGACTAGCGCAGGCCGATGTTGTCCACTGGGCATCCACCGGCACCGGTCCATTCAATGACGAAAAGCCGCGCGAAAATCTACAACTAATCGCTACGCTCTACTTAGAAAGTGTCCACCTCATCGTTCGAACCGAATCGGACATTAACAGCATTCATGATCTGGTCGGTCAGCGTGTTGCTGTCGATGAGAAAGGTTCTGGAACAAGGTTAGCTATGGTGCCTTTACTTACTATGTTTGATATGCGTATCGACTCTTTAAAAACTGTCTACTTAAAAACCTCAGACGCCATTGATCGACTTCGTAACAACGATTTAGACGCCATTTTTATGGTTGCAGGATACCCCGTTGAAGCTGTGTCTACGTTAGTTGCCGAGGGCCATGCACGGGTCATTCCAATCAGCGACCCTGTCGATAATGTGGCATCCACTGATCTTGCTTTTTTCACCACCGACAGCATTCCTGCAAACACCTATGAAAACGCTGAGGCAATTCCAACACTGGGTGTGCCGGCACAATTAATAACTAACGACACAATGGATGAAGAGCTGGTTTACAACATCACAAGCATGTTGTGGAGCAAAAAAACTTTGCACATACTCAGTAATGGCCATCCCAAAGGAAAAGACATGCAACTAGAAACAGCATTGTCTGGTAACCACGTAACTGTCCACCCAGGCGCTGAACGCTTTTATCGTGAACACGGGCTAGTCGATGATGAATAGTTACGCTGTACAGATCAACATCGGCTTGCACGCGCAATGACAGACTCTTCAGCTCAGACAAAAAAATGGTCGCTTGTCATTGCTGTACTGTTGTTATCTATCGGCATGGGTATAGCAGTATTTGTGTATCGTTCAACCACCCAAATTCGAGAAGCATTAGCTGAGGAAATACTTGAGCAGCAACACGATGTAGCAACGCTAATGCACGAATACAGCAATGTGATGGTGTCGCTTGAACGTAGCCGACTAAATCCAACACAAGAAAGCAAACAAACGATTGAGTCCGCTTTGCGATCTGCGCAAGAGCAATTAGTTGTCATGCGCTCAAACTACAGCTTTGCACGCCTAGAGGGCGCGGCAGAAGCCCATGCCTATATAAAGCCGATATTAGAGGATATCGGAGACTGGACTCGCCATGGGGTAGCTGGCTACTCCAATACCAACCCACTCGTATTGCAAATAGCAGCGAATAGAATGGGGGAACGTTATGATGTAATACGAGAAATAGCAGTAGGCACAGAACTCGTTGCCGAAGAACTGATATCAGAACAAACCGACTTTCTAGAAAACTTTAGAGATTGGTTACTTTTGCTGCTCGCCGGCTTTGCCATGCTATCACTTACTATTGCAGCGTTATTGATCAGGCAACGCAATCTACAAGCTCAATTGGCCATTGACCAAGAATTCACCGCAACGCGCCTTATCGATGCAGAAACACGCGGTCGACATCAGGCTGAAGTAGCACTGCTCGGCTCTGAGCAGTTCTTACGCGCAACCCTCAATTCACTACCTTCTGATATTGCTATTTTAGATCAGCAAGGCATTATTAGCGCAGTCAATGCACCGTGGAAAAAATTTGCATCATCGAACGATTCCAAATACAAGGAGGGTGGTATCGGCTACCACTACGAGCAAGTGTTTCGATCAACAGCCATGAACGAGGTGGAACGTAAAGGTATAGATGCAGCAACCAAACAAGTTGTAGAAGTTTTGAGTAATAAACGCGACTCTATGTTCTTCGAATACCCGTGCCACAGAAAAGATAAACGACAATGGAGTGTGGTTTCAATGTCCACGTTCAACACCGGTGATGGTCGCCATGCGGTGCTAGTTCACGAAGATGTATCGGAAAGAAAACAGCTAGAAGAACGCGACCGTCGATTGCGCGCAGAACTTGCTCATGTATCGCGGCTCACCACTGCTGGCGAGCTCGCCTCAGGACTGGCACATGAACTTAATCAACCGTTAACAGCGATAACACACAACTGCGACGCCGTTATGTCCAGTGTAAAATCCGACTCTCAGTTTGACGCAGAAATGCTAGAAACCGTTCAGGATATTTCTGAACAAGCCCAGCGTGCAGGAGGGATTATTAGAAGCATGCGCCATCTGGTAAGGAAAGACACGACCGACATGGCGCCAACCGACATCAATAAACTGGTTAAAGATACTGTTAGGTTGACAGCACCAGAGGCACGAGAAAAAGGGGTTCAAGTTATGCTGGATTTAGATGACAGCTTGCCGCAGCCGTTGATTGATCCGGTTCAAATTCAACAGGTACTGGTCAATTTGGAACGAAACGGTGTTGAAGCTATGTGGCAGGCTAACAGCCCCACTAAAGAACTAACGATAGAAACCTGCTTTTCAGGTGCTGACCGATTGCAAGTTGCTATTAAAGATACCGGTCCTGGGGTAGAACCCAGCTTTGCCGACAATCTATTTTCAGCATTTCAAACCACAAAAGCCGATGGTATGGGATTAGGTTTATCCATCAGTCGCAATATAGTCGAAGATCATGGCGGTCGACTGTGGATTGATTCAGATACAGAAGGTGTTACGATATTCAAATTCACCATTCCGTTTAAACAGGGGTAACAAGAAATGGATGACGCGGAAAAAATCGTTCACGTAGTTGATGACGATGAATCTGTGCGTACCGCACTAACCAGGTCTTTGGAGAAAAGAGGATATAGCGTCCACTGCTACGAAAGTGGCGACTCATTCTTACAATCTTACGAAGCTGGTCACGCGGGCTGTCTGGTGCTAGACGTGCGTATGCCAGGCATGAGTGGCTTGGAAGTGCAAGAAAAACTTGTTGAGCAGCACCCAGCACTGCCGATTATATTCGTCACAGGCCATGGAGACATTCCGATGTCTGTGCGAGCCATGAAAAATGGGGCATTCGAATTTCTAGAGAAACCCTACTCCGTCGACTCACTACAAACACATATAGAACAAGCTATTGCAAAGAGTCACGTTCTAATGCAGGAATTGGAGCATTCGACAAGAATTAACCACCGATTTGCCAAACTAACTGCACGAGAACTCGATGTTATGAAGTTGTTAGTCGCTGGCATTGCGAATAACTCGAATAAGGAAATCGCCAGAGAGTTAGATATTAGCCATCGTACAGTTGATGATCACCGCGCTCGAATTATGTCTAAAATGCAGGCGCGATCACTGGCGGAGCTAGTTGAGATGTCGAAAATTTGTGGTATTCACGAACCCTAAACCACTCTGCAAAATCTACAGAATGTATGGCCTAGAACAGCTACTAGGGCAAATGTAGCCATCAAAATAGGCTGTTCAGCAAATATTTTGTGGGCTAGTTGGCTAGCCCATATAGACAACCGTTGAACTACGGCAAGTACACGTACGGCTTCCCTGTTACAACGATTCACATCACTCTTGTCAGACAACGCTGTTGCTATGTCTTGCCGAATTATCTGTTTGGCGCTGACTAGACTTCAGTACGTAAGGCAAACCAAGCCGTGGAGGCAAAAACAATGACTTTGAATTTCAGGAATTCTGCACTGGCCGCAAGTATCGCGCTCACCTCAATGGTGGCGGGCACAGCGTCTGCAGAGACCTTCGTCACCATCGGTACCGGTGGTCAAACAGGCGTCTATTATGTAGTGGGCGGCTCAATATGTAAGCTGGTTAATCGTGGTACTAAAGACCACGACATCAAATGCACCCACACGACTGGCGGATCGGTCAAGAACATCAATGGTATTCGTGCCGGAGATCTAGATTTAGGTGTGGCCCAGTCTGACTGGCAGTATCACGGTTACAACGGAACAGCACCAAACCAATTTCCGGATGGCGCTTATGAAGAGCTAAGAGCAGTTTTCTCAGTACATCCAGAGCCGTTCACCGTTGTTGCCCGTGCAGATTCAGGTATCAAAACGTTTGAAGACTTAGTTGGAAAACGTGTCAACGTCGGCAACCCAGGTTCAGGTGCCCGCGGTACGATGGAAGTGGTTATGGAAAAGATGGGCTGGACAATGGACAGCTTCAAACTAGCAGCTGAGCTTAAATCATCTGAGCAATCTCAGGCGCTATGCGACAACAAGATTGATGCAATGGTATTTACAGTTGGTCATCCAAGTGGAACGATCAAAGAAGCAACCACTTCTTGCGAGTCGATTCTTATCCCTGTAACAGGTCCAGTGATTGATGCACTAGCGGCTGATAACAGCTACTACGCACAAACCAGCATTCCCGGTGGCATGTATACCGGCACTGATTCCGATACAGCTACTTTTGGTGTTGGCGCAACATTCGTCACTGCATCTACTGTCTCTGAAGATACGGTTTACGAAATTACTAAAGCTGTGTTCGAAAACTTTGATCGTTTTAAGCGTCTGCACCCTGCTTTCGCGTTATTGAACGAAAAAGATATGATCAGTAAAAACATCTCTGCACCCTTGCATGATGGCGCTGTTAAATACTACAAAGAAAAAGGTTGGATGTAAGCCTTTAACAATAGTGGGGTCTGGGCTGTGCAATGCGCAGCCCATTTTCTTACTCAATCTGCAACAGTAGAACAAATCAGCGTATGAAGACAAGATAGATCAAGCACGTTCAAAACGTGTTTTTTTTGTCCTTAAATTTAGTCCTGATTTGCTTTTGTCAGTAACATAAAAAGAAAAGAAGAGAGGAGTGGCGAGCTTATGAGTAGTAGTCCGGAGCATGTGGCGCAAGATCTGGAGACCAATCTAGATGAACTTGTTGCATCATCTGATACAGGAGGTCGAAACCCGAGCAACCCGTCAGTCGCAAAACTCATCACGGGCGTAGCACTCGCCTGGTCACTTTTTCAATTGTGGATAGCTTCACCGCTGCCATTCATCATTGGCATAGGTGTGTTCAACGACACAGAGTCGCGTTCCATTCACCTTGCGTTCGCTATTTTTCTAACGTTCACCGCCTACCCTGCTTTTAAAAAATCACCACGCGACTACGTCCCCAAAATCGATTGGGTGCTGGCTATTGTTGGTGCCTTGTGTGCAGGATATTTATTTCTGTTTTACAACTCATTGTCCAACCGTCCTGGTAATCCAAACACGATCGACATCATTGTTGCATGCCTAGGTATACTCATTTTACTTGCAGCTACTTGGCGTGCACTTGGGCCGCCTCTAATGATTGTTGCGGTTGTCTTCCTTATCTATTGCTTTGGCGGTCAAAGCATGCCAGGCATTCTGGCTTGGAAAGGTGCATCGTTTGGCGCTATAGCCGACAACCAATGGCTCTCTACCGATGGTGTGTTCGGTATTGCATTGGGTGTATCCAGCGGTTTTGTTTTTCTCTTTGTTTTATTCGGTGCTTTGCTTGATAAAGCTGGTGCCGGAAACTACTTCATCAAAGTGGCCTTCTCTTTGCTGGGCCATTATCGTGGTGGACCGGCAAAAGCGGCAGTTATCTCATCAGCGATGACCGGACTTATTTCTGGCTCTTCAATCGCAAACGTTGTGACCACTGGTACGTTCACTATCCCAATGATGAAACGCGTTGGCTTTAGTGGTGAAAAAGCGGGCGCTGTAGAAGTCGCATCATCAGTTAACGGCCAAATAATGCCACCTGTTATGGGCGCTGCTGCGTTCTTGATGGTGGAGTACGTTGGAATTTCCTACTTTGAAGTGGTTAAGCACGCCATCATTCCTGCGCTCATCTCCTACATCGCTTTGGTGTACATCGTTCACCTTGAATCGATGAAGCTCAACATGCAGGGCTTACCACGCCGGAACGAACCACGTCCATTAATACAAGCAGCCTCGCGTTTCGCACTTGGACTTTTCTTTGTTTGTGCATTAAGTTTTGCTGTCTACTACGGTCTAGGTTGGTTAAAACCTGTAGCGGGAGACTCTGCTGGTTGGATCATTGCCGCAGGCGTAACCTTGGTTTACCTGTTTCTAGCAATGACATGTTCAAAATACCCAGACCTTGAAATTGATGACCCAAATGCAGCCGTCGTCGAACTTCCAGATCCAACTCCAACCATACGATCAGGTTTGCATTACCTTCTACCGGTAATCGTGCTTATCTGGTGTTTGATGGTTGAACGTTTAAGCCCTGGATTATCTGCATTTTGGGCGACGGTACTGATGATATTCATCTTGCTAACTCAGCGTCCTTTATTCGCTTTGTTTCGTGGCAACTGGAAATTAGGGCCATACATCAAACAAGGTTTTGATGAAATGATCGACGGCTTAGTGACTGGCGCACGCAACATGATCGGTATTGGTATTGCTACTGCCACAGCGGGCATTATCGTTGGTGCCGTATCACTAACCGGAGTTGGACTAGTACTGGCAGATCTTGTAGAAATTATCTCTATGGGTAACTTAATGCTCATGCTGCTATTCACCGCCGTACTGAGTCTTATTCTTGGTATGGGACTACCAACGACGGCTAACTACATTGTTGTGTCATCCTTGCTCGCTCCAGTCATCGTGACACTGGGTCAGCAATCAGGATTGTTGGTGCCACTAATCGCCGTTCACTTGTTTGTGTTCTATTTCGGCATCATGGCGGACGTCACCCCTCCAGTAGGTCTTGCATCGTTCGCGGCCGCAGCCATTTCGGGAGGTGACCCAATTAAGACCGGGTTCGTGGCGTTCTTCTACAGCTTGCGTACAGCAATGCTGCCGTTCTTGTTTATCTTCAACACCGACATGCTGCTTATCGATGTGAACTGGTTTCAGGGCATCCTAATATTTATTGTCGCAACAGCCGCTATGCTCTTATTTGCGGCTGCAACCCAAGGCTTTTGGTTAGTGCGCAACAAGTGGTGGGAAACCCTTGCGCTATTACTCATTGCGTTCACCCTATTCCGTCCAGGTTTCTTTATGGACCGAATTTCTCCACCATTTAGCAGCGTTGAACCAGCAGGAATGGTTGCGGCACTCAATGATGTAGAACCAGGTGAGTCAATTCGTTTGCGCGTACTTGGTGAAGACGACATTGGCCGCGAACGCTCGTTTGTAGCCATGCTTGATGTTGGCGAAGGTGCAACGGGTGACGAAAAGCTCATGAGCACCGGATTCGAAATGCTTGAAGAAGACGGGAAAATTTTGGTCGACTTTGTTGAATTCGATAGCCCTGCACAAAAAGCAGGACTAGCAGACTTCCAAGTTATTGAAGAACTGCAAGTGCCAAAAAGTTCACTACCAAAAGAACTGATGTACTTACCAGCACTGGGCTTATTATTTCTTCTTTGGAAGTCACAATCAGCCAGACGCCGACGTACAGACGAAGCCGATCTAAACTCATCATCCAATGAGGTGACTGCATAATGTTCTCAAAAATACTGGTACCTGTTGATATGGCATCCCCGGACCCGGGTGGCAAAAGTTGCGTTCAAGCGAGACAAATGCAAGATGCTTGGAATGCCGAAGTTCAATTGCTCTCAGTGGTCCCAGGCTTTTCGATGCCACTGGTATCCACCTTCTTCCCAGAAGATGCAATGGATAAGATGCAGGCAACCGTGCTTGCAGATTTGAAAAAACTCGCCTCAAAGTATTTTGATAACGTACCCGATTGTGTTGTTACTTCAGGCAAGCGAAGTCAGGAAATTTTGCGGGTTGCAGATGAGTGGAAGCCGGACCTAATCGTATTCGGCTGTCGTCCGAAAGATATGGTTGGTGGAGAACTTATGCTTGGGTCAGTTGGATTGTCTGTATCAGAGCGGGCAAAATGCAATGTGTTGATTGCACGTTAGGCTACTTACCATACGTATGAATGAATCATCGCCTCACATTTGAGGCGATTGACTCTTACTAGAATATGACCAATTGGCAGTTGGCTCTGCACCAAATACTGACTTACAAAATTCCGTATTGGCTCATTAAGAATGACAAACGCGAATGGATTCGCCTAAGTCGCTGCAGCAGGCACCCCATCAAAAAACTCAACGACACCAGTCTCCAACGAGTATTCGGCACCAACCACTAACAGTTTGTTTAGCGAAACCCGCTCTTCTAGCATGCGTGACCCGTGTCGCAAATGATCTGCAGCCAACCGAATATTGGCTCGTATTGCATGAGCAATCAAAGCCTCTTTGTCGTCTTTTAACGGCGTCTCCATTAGCGTTGAGACAGCAGGACTGATGCGATCAACAATCGACCACAAATTGGGTGTGCGCGAACTATCTGGTCTTTCAAGCTCATTTATAGTGGCGGTAACCGCGCCACAATTTGAATGCCCCATGACAACCACTAATGGCGTCTCGAACTGTTGCACTGCGTACTCCACACTGCCGATCTGTGACGGTGCAACTACATTGCCAGCAACACGAATAACAAACAACGAGCCAAAACCCTGGTCGAAAACCAGCTCGGCTGGTACGCGCGAATCAGAACATCCCAGCACAATGGCTGTGGGCTTCTGCACTTCAAGGTGATCGCTGCGATTAGCCTGGCTGGCCATGACTTCGATATCGCGGACGTTGGCAACGAACCGTTCATTGCCGGCTTTTAGGGTGTCAAGGGCTTCTAGGGCTGCTTGCATGGTCAGTTTCGATAGGATTGCGAGGAGAATTTGGCTCCGACCATTCTGCCAGCTTTGTACGCTCTATGGGGCCTCTACGGCATAACCGTGCGGTTTAGCCATAAATTGAGCTGCCAAGACTCCTTCTGAGCACCATGAGCTGAGTCGCAGTTTTTTCGGCTTCAGACTATTGCTACCGTTTAAATTGCATTTTTCACTAGCCTTTAGACCAGTTTTCGCATTGAACGCTAGTCTATATCATCAGATGTTGCCATAATTATGTCATGAATATATTGCTTGTAGAAGATCATCGCCTGGTGGCAGACGCCATGAAGGTCATGTTGATGGAAATTGAACCGGGTGTTGAAATCACGGCTTGCTATTCAACACAACATGCACTGTCCACAATAGATTCCGATGCTAGCAAAGCGTTCGATATTATTCTTACTGACTTATTTATGCCCGGTATCGACGGCATTGGCCTACTGTCAGGACTACGTAATCGTGACATCACCATTCCCGTAATTATTGTCAGTGGCGCTACCGAAGAGAAGTACATTCGTTCCGCAATAAAAAATGGTGCTTCAGGGTTTATCCAAAAGACACTGCCTGGAGCCGAAATGATGGCCGGGTTGAAGCAGGTACTTTCCGGTGGACAATTTTTCCCAGAGCGCTTTCATGGTGGAAAAGAACATGTTTCAGCTCCAAAATTTGAACCCGTCATTACGGGTAACAGAGGTGTGACGCTGCCGCGACCAGGCGAGAAGCAACTACAGGTTCTTCACCTAATGGCAGAAGGCAATTCAAACAAGCAGATTTCTCAGATCGTTGGTATTTCAGAAGCCACTGTTAAATACCATACATCCCAGCTGTTTAAGTTATTATCGGTTAAGAACCGTACGTCATGCGTACGCGAAGCGCAGAGTTGTGGCTTGCTTACCGCATTTGACGAAGCATAAGTTATCGCAATGCTGTATCGAGCATTCCCCTGCTCGTCGAATTCTCCAATTAGACTTATCGAGCTGAAACGACAGCTCGATGTTATGTTCTATGGCGTTACGACCTACCGTAGACCATCAGCCAACCTTATCAGTTGACCATGTTTGGTCTTGAGCGCCCAGCAAACAGTGCATACGGAATCAACGCAACAACCGCCACCACCCACTTCACACCAAGATCACCGATTGCCCATTGGTGCCATACAGCCCCAGTTCCGACAAAAGCCAATGCGTAAAACAAAAAGGTATCAAAAACCGTACTGATGCTCGAAGACACGAATGGTGCAATCCACCATGATTTGGCGCGCAACCTATCGAATACAGAAACATCCAACAATTGCGAAATTAAAAAAGCTGCACCGGACGCCATAGCAATTCGTACATCAGCGAGAATCAAGGATGCTATAACCCCGACAACAAACCCTGCATAAACCACGAGCCGCGCTTTTTCCACACCATAGTAACGATTGACCAAATCGGTAACAAGAAATGCAAATGGAAACGTAAGCGTACCCCAAGTGAGCCAAGAATTTATCGGCACAGCAACAAGAATGTTGGAGACAACAATGATGATTGCCATTGCTGCGATAGACAAAAATAGAGCAGTTTTAGAGTTCAAAGGGAATAGTCAAGGAAAGCACGAGATGACCGCATTGTACCTGCTAGAATCGGCAATTGTACGAAAGCTCGTACGCAATGCTTATATTTCCGGACCATTGCGCCCTTTTTACGCTCAGACGCTCAGAACCAGCTGAATTAGCTGAATTAGCTGAATTAGCTGAATTAGCTTTTAGCAGACCAACGGCGGATTTTATCGTTGATCGATGATCGTTCTGATGCGTTACTGCGCAAACTGTTGGCCGTCGCTTTAATTTGCTTGTCTTCTCTACTGTGAGAGGCTTTGATAGAAATAAGATGATCTCGGTGGTCGCGCAACTGGTCAAGACGGATGCTATCTCGGTCGTAGTCTATGGCCAGATCGTCCAAAGCTATACGTAACCCGGTTATGTATTTATCTAGAAATGCAGCTTCTAGCTCGACCGGACATGCACCACTGTAGCTGTCGTTGTCTTCACCTTCGCTGAATCCGTTTTCTGGTGTGCAGTACTCGGCAATGCCAACATCGAATCCAGCTGAGTACGCGCTTGCATCTGGCGTTATACCGTGTTTTGCACAGGTCTTGGCATAGTCGGTTAATACATCAGGAGACTTTCCTCGGGTGCCGTCCTTGTAGCCTTTAGTTTGCCAGTCATCAGCGAGGCAATCTTTTTTACTAATCGCACAACCCGGTGTAGCAGCGATTAGACCAGCGCAACAAACCAACACAATGAAACGTTTTATTAGTGTAGTCATTTCTTTTCTCGTGCTCTGTGACCAGACCAACTGCCCTCGGGTTGTCAGTCTAAAGGGCAATTAGATACGACAGCCGAATTTTTAGATTAAAAAATAGTTGATATACGACATTAAACTGTATGCAACCAATTGTGTTTATCTTCAACTTCACCCCATTGAATCCCATTGAGTTCCGCGCGCATTTCGCGAATCCGTGGGCCAGGCGCACCCTTTCCTACTTGGTATTCTTTTCCTTTATAGATGAAAGTGGTGACAGCAGCCAACACGGCAGCCGTGCCCGATAAACCTGCCTCAGTATCTGGCTTGGAACAGCGTTCAAGCAGTTCCTCAACACCAAAGTTACGCTCTTCAACCTTTAAACCTCTTTCTCGAGCTAGCGTTAAAATGGAATCACGAGTAACACCATGTAAAAACGAGTCGTCCAACGGTTTGGTGATGATAGATTCGCCATCGACCAGCACAAAATTCGCAGCACCGGTTTCTTGTATGTCCCCATTCGGACAAAACAACACCTGTTGTGCGTTGTGTTCTTTTTTGGCACGTTGAATGTGCTTTAACGCGCTGGCATAGTTTCCACCGCCTTTGACCATCCCATGATCCGGACCGCAGCGGACACCAACATCGTCCAGCAATAAGCGTAAGGATGCTTCACCGCCCGAAAAGTAATCGCCAACAGGTGATAACAAAACGAATAACATTGACGTGTCGCTTGGATCAGCTGCCTTACCAATAGCCGCCTCCGTGCCCATGTGCGTGGGTCGGATATACATCGATGCAGGCGGTGCCGGTATTTCGTTTCGGTACTGACCAACGATGTCAGTAATCATTTTTTGGGTGAGCGCAAGATCGATCGGCGGCAAATACATGAGCTCGCTACTTTGACGTAATCGCTCTATGTTCTGATCCATGCGAAAGATTTTCACCGAACCGTCTTTGTGTAAAAAAGCCTTTAGCCCTTCGAAACAAGTACTGGCGTAGTGGAATACATGCGCCCCCGGATGCAAGGATATCGCATCAGCGTTGACGGTTTGCGTATCACTCCAACCATTGTCGTAAGTACACATAGTCATTTGTGGCATAAAACTAGTGCCGAATGCTCCGGCCATACACGTAACCCTTTATTGTTTGTCTTTGTCGAGGATAATTTACACCAGCACGCCTGTGGCGCAAAGCGCTAATTTATTGCAATATCGAGCCAAGCATAGCCCCACATCAGTAGGCTAAGCAATACCGCCGCCGACCCCATGTCTTTGGCGCGACCCGATAGTTCATGGTGCTCCGTGCCGACCCGATCAACTAGCGCTTCTATTGCGCTGTTCAACAGCTCCACTACCAACACCAATATGGTCAATCCGATGAGTATAGAGCGCTCTACAGGGCCGTTTGCGATAAAAAAAGCCAATGGAATGAAGATAATCGCCAGCACGAGTTCTTGACGAAACGCAGCCTCATTGCGACAGGCGGCCTTTATTCCCTGTACAGAATAACCAGCAGCTTTAAATATTCTCGTGAAACCGGTGTTTTTTTGATTTGCAGGTTTTAAAGGCTCGTTCATATGATTATGTACCGTATGGATTAATTAGCGCCGTTCAACGCTTCATCGTGACTTATTCAGGTGTTAATATCGCAGCATGAAATCCATGCGTCTGGCCCTACTGCTATCAATTTTGACCGTAACCCAGAGTTTGGCAAACGATGCGCCTCTGGTGGCCGCAGCATCCAGTTTACGCCAAGTGTGGCCACTACTGATGCAAGCCTATTCGCAAACAACGCAACCACGTGTCACATTTGGCTCGTCTGGCAATCTCAGTAGGCAAATTATACAAAGCGCGCCGTTCGAATTGTTTCTGTCTGCCGATCTCGTCTACCCCGAACAGCTGCATGCTCGCGGTATTTCGATTGACAAGCCGGCGCCTTACACGAACGGTGCTTTGGCTTGGGTCGCACTGGAAGGCACCACACTGGCCCAATGGATTAATGGTGCAACCGACGAGCCTTTTGAAGCCAGCCCATTTAATACACCAACCGAACCTTACGAAGTAAATCCATTTGGCATCGCGCACACCGCCAAGCTTGCTGTCGCTAATCCTGCGTTTGCACCCTACGGTCGAGCTGCCAAACAGGTGCTAGTTGCAACCACTAGCAACTCAATCAGTACGCTTAAATTCACATTGGGTGAAAATGCGGCCCAAGCATTGCAATTCGCCCTATCTGGTGCAACTGATGGTGGCATCGTTCCGCTGTCCTTGGTTAGTGGTGTAGCACTTGAGCAACTGCCACCCATTGTTGTTGGCGAAATAAGCGCAACACTGCATCAACCGATAACGCACTCTATGGTGTTAATCAACCAACCTTCTCTTAGCTCACAATCTTTATATACGTTTCTATTGTCAGAAGCTGCGCAAAGCATATTTAAGCGCAACGGCTTTAGGGCAATTAACTAAGCACCATGATGTCGCCGTTTTGGTTATCACTAAAGCTTGCGTTCTGGACAACCGTTCTATTAGTGCCCATCGGTTTATTAATTGGGCGAGTACTCGCGTATAAAAAATTCACTGGAAAAGCATGGCTTGAAGCGTTGGTCTACTTGCCTTTAGTACTTCCACCTACCGTTCTCGGCTACTATCTGCTGGTAAGCTTAAGTCCCAACAATGCCTTTGGCGGCGCACTAGCATCTTTACTGGGTGCACCACTGGTCTTCAGCTTTGAAGCACTGGTACTGTCATCTTTGATCGTCAATTTACCGTTCGCTGTGCAACCGGCTCAACAAGCATTTGCAGCCATTGCACAAGATACAAGAGAAGCTGCATGGGTTAGCGGACTATCACCTTGGCAGACCTTTGTACGAATAGAACTCCCTCAATGCTGGCTAGGAATTCTGTGCGCAGCCACTCTCACCTTTGCCCATACACTTGGAGAGTTTGGTGTTGTGCTCATGGTCGGTGGCAACATTGAAGGTGAAACTAGAACACTGTCCATTGCCATATACGATAGCGTTCAGGCGTTCGACATGCAATCGGCTGGCATCATGACAACCAGTTTGCTGTTGTTTTCGCTACTGGCGTTGTTTGTAGTTCGTGTTGCTGGGATGAGAAGCTACCGTGATCGCTAGCAGCCCTTCGCTGAGCGTTGAACTAAAACAAAAAGATCCCATCTTTCTGGATGTATCATTGCGCTGCGGCAGTGGCGAACTACTTGCCTTAACGGGGCCATCTGGCAGTGGAAAAACCACTGTATTAAGAGCCATTGCAGGACTGCATAGAGTTGAGTCTGGTTCAATAAAATGCAAAGAACAACTTTGGCAAGATGATAAACAACCCTTATTCCTAACACCGCAACAACGACGAGTTGGCCTGGTATTCCAGCACTATGCTTTATTTCCTCACTTTAACGTGCTGGACAATGTAATCGCCGCAATGACACACGTACCCCGAAAAATGCGCGTTGGAAAAGCCATGGAATGGTTAAAGTTGACAAACATGGACGGGCTGCATAAGCAGCGACCTGATCGACTCTCGGGCGGTCAACGGCAACGCGTCGCGTTGGCAAGGGCTCTGGCTCGAGAACCGCAAGCACTACTGCTTGACGAACCATTTTCAGCTGTTGATCAACTAACGCGAGAAAAATTGTACCGTGAGCTTGCACAAATTCGAACGCAACTCGATGTGCCAATGGTACTGGTCACTCACGACATGCTTGAAGTTCAACAACTCGCCGACTCGCTCTGTCTAATACATCATGGCCGAACATTACAAAGCGGCCCGATGTCGCACGTTATGCGCAAACCAGATACGGCGCGTATTGCTAGACTACTGGGACACAAAAACTTATACACCGGCATTTATTCCAATGATGGCGTCGAAGGTGTGCTGAAAGTATTGGGAATTCAAATAACCATAAGTGCACAGCCGTCACTAAAAAACGGCGCTGTCTCTGTTCTTATTGAACCTTCTGCGATTATTATGCACAGGGGTGATAGACCTTCTCACGGGGAGCGCGAGAATCCAGTTGCAACCGTTGTCGTAGAAGCGGTTGAGTTAGGCGACGACCTCTCCTTGAGATTAATGGTGGACGCGACACAAGAGCTATTGGCATTTCGTGTTTCCCGGCACGTAGCTGTTCGCAACAAAGTTGAAATCGATGGTCACTTAACCGTATCGATTTTATCTGAAGGTGTGCACGCAATGGCAATGGATGAGAACGACCCAAAAAAAGTGCTGTGATAGAGTCAATAAACGATAAAACCTCACTATGATTTCCCGATACTTTCCAGGTGCGAGAAGGGCGTTCAAAACGCTCAACGAGCAAGAAATTCTAGCATTAGCCATTTCTTCTGAAGAAGACGATGGACGTATTTATCGGGCCTATGCCGATGGGTTGCGACAAGAATACCCCGCCAGCGCAAGTGTATTCGATGCTATGGCTGAAGAGGAAAACGAACATAGAGCACGACTAATCGCTTTACACAAAGAGCGCTTTGGAGACAACATCGCCTTACTTCGGCGCGAGCACGTGCGCGGCTACTATGAGCGAAAGCCTGACTGGCTAGTTCGCCCTCTGTCGTTAGAAAAAACACGTTCTATGGCACAGACGATGGAACACCAAGCTGAGCAGTTCTATCTAGCTGCAGCGAAACAAACCAGTAATGCCGATACACGAAAACTACTCGGCGACCTTGCTCTGGCGGAAGCTGGACATGGCAATCTTGCGCAACAATTAAGCGCCGAGCTCACACCTCCATCAGTTCAGGAAGAAGAGGCAAACAAGGAACATAAGCAATTTTTACTCACTTACGTCCAGCCAGGACTTGCAGGGCTAATGGACGGCTCGATATCGACGCTTGCACCCATATTCGCTGCAGCGTTCGCCACTGGACGAACTTGGGATACGTTTTTAATTGGACTCTCTGCATCCATTGGCGCTGGTATCTCCATGGGCTTTACCGAGGCTGCACACGATGATGGGGTCCTCACTGGACGCGGCTCTCCAATCAAGCGCGGATTGGCCAGCGGGATAATGACGACATTAGGTGGGCTCGGTCACGCATTGCCCTATTTAATACCTAATTTCAAGATCGCAACCACCATCGCCATTGCTGTCGTCGTGATAGAGTTGCTGCTTATTACTTGGATACAAAACCGCTACCTCGATACCCCTTGGGGTCGCGCTATGTTTCAGGTCATTCTTGGCGGTTCGCTGGTATTTGCGGCCGGCATTCTTATCGGTCACGCGTAGCTCACTATGAACGAAAAAGTCATCATTCAAAATCCTCTGCGGCTTGCTGTTAGACAACGTTACCAACAAAGTGAACCCGAAATCGTTAGAGAGTTGCTCAGCGACGTAGGCCTAACACTGCGTGAGCGGCATATGCTCACTGAGCAAGCAGCTACGGTGGTCAGTGCGCTTCGAGCCCAGAACAACCCCAGCATAATGGAAAGCTTTTTAAGTGAGTATGGGTTGTCGACTAAAGAAGGCGTCGGACTAATGTGTTTGGCTGAAGCGCTACTTCGTGTGCCCGACTCGGAAACGATCGATGAACTCATAGCCGACAAAATAGAACCCTCTAATTGGGGGCTTCACTTGGGTAAATCCAGTTCAAGCTTAGTTAACGCATCAACGTGGGCTTTATTGCTTACCGGCCAAATACTCGATGATTCCGGCAAAGACAATGCGTCGGTGAATCCAGCAACGGCAGTACGGCAACTCATCCGACGCGTTGGTGAACCGGTGGTTCGCACCGCTGTAAGCCAAGCGATGAAAATGTTAGGCAAGCAATTTGTACTAGGACAAACAATTGATGAGGCTATAAAAGAGGCACGTAAGCTTGAATCATCTGGTTATACCTACTCTTACGATATGCTCGGTGAAGCTGCACGCACCCACGAGGACGCGATACGCTACTACGACGCCTATGCCCGTGCAATTGAAAAAATTGCCATGGTAGAAGGTAGCGATGTTGCCAATAAACCAGGTATTTCGATAAAGCTTTCAGCCCTGCACCCGCGCTATGAATACTCACAGCACGAAGCGGTTATGACTGAGCTACTACCGCGAGTGCAGTCACTGGTCGACATGGCCGCAAAAGCCAATATCGGATTGAACATTGACGCTGAAGAGGCCGACCGTCTTGATCTTTCACTCGATATCATCGCCGAATTAATGGAAAACATGAGCGTTCCAGATTGGGATGGTTTTGGCGTTGTCGTACAAGCCTATAGCCGACGCGCTCAGCCGGTGCTCGACTGGTTAATCGATCAATGCCGAACACACAAACGCCACATAATGGTTCGATTGGTTAAAGGCGCTTACTGGGATGCTGAAATAAAGCAAGCTCAAGAACTCGGCCTGGCTAACTTTCCTGTCTATACAAGAAAAGCACACACCGACTTAAGCTACTTAGTCTGTGCACAACGCTTACTTGATAATCGTGACGTTATCTACCCTCAATTTGCGACTCACAATGCTCACACCGTAACGGCCATCAATTACCTTGCTGGCAAGGACAAGGACAGTTACGAGTTCCAACGATTACACGGCATGGGCGAAGCTTTACATGCGCATATAATGGAAAAGCATGGCACACGTTGCCGCATTTACGCACCCGTTGGCGCCCATGTAGACTTACTCGCGTATCTAGTCCGACGCTTACTTGAAAATGGAGCAAACAGTTCGTTCGTCAATCAGATTGTTAACACCGATCTGTCGCCAATGGATGTTGCACGTTGTCCTATTGAAGAGACAGAATCGTTTACTGATACCGAACACCCTGCGATCAAAAAACCGTTAGAGCTATTTAGCCCAGAGCGTATCAACTCTAAAGGATATCGCATTAACGACCCTGCCTCTGTGCAAGCTCTACTCGATGAGCGCGAAACGTTTAAAACGCATCGTTGGGCGGCTAAGCCTATGATGGCCACACAAAGCACTGCATCGGACACACACAACGTGCTCAACCCAGCCGATGCAACGGATATTGTCGGCACCGTCGTTGAAGCAACAGATGCTGATGTAGACCAAGCCATTACAGATGCCATTGTCGCAGGCACATTCTGGTCGCAATTGCCTGTAGCACAACGCACTACCTGCTTGTCGAAAGCTGCTGACCTGTATGAAGACAACATTGCAGAACTGTGTGCACTCGTTGGCCGTGAAGCGGGAAAACATCTGCTTGATGCAATATCGGAAGTGCGCGAAGCGGTAGATTTTCTACGTTACTACGCGATACAAGCAACAAAGCATAAGGAAAAACCGCGAGGTGTCATTGCCTGTATCAGCCCATGGAATTTTCCATTGGCGATCTTTTCGGGACAACTATCAGCAGCACTTGCCGCTGGCAATACGGTTATAGCAAAGCCTGCTCAACAAACATCGTTGATCGCGGCTCGCGCTATTGAGTTGTTACACCAAGCAGGCGTGCCTACTGATGCGTTACAACTGCTGCCAGGTGATGGCGTAACGATTGGTAATAGACTGGTTAGTGATCAGCGTTTAAACGGTGTTTGTTTCACGGGTTCAACCGGTGTTGCAAAACACATTGAAAAAACACTCGCTAACCGCTCCGTAGATCCAACGAACGACAACATCGACCCTGACCCAATGCTTATCGCCGAAACCGGCGGTTTAAATGCAATGATTGCCGACACAACGGCACTGACGGAGCAAGTGGTTCGGGACGTCATTATGTCGGCTTTTCAAAGTGCCGGACAACGTTGCTCTGCACTTCGTATTCTGTACGTGCAAGAAGAGGCAGAAGCTCGGGTAATCACTATGTTATCCGGCGCTCTCGATACTTTGACTATTGATAACCCGTGGAGCATGAGCACAGACATCGGCCCAGTTATCGATGCGCAGGCTCAACAAAAAATTACTGCCTACATTGACGAGCGTAAAGCCAATGGGCAAGTGATAAAGCGGATTGCCGTGCCTGATGTTGGCACTTATTGTTCACCGACTATCGTACGCGTGTCTGGCATTGAAGATATGGAGGAAGAAATATTTGGGCCCGTTCTGCATGTTGCCACTTTCAAGTCAGATGAGATCGATGATGTTATTAATGCAATTAATGCAAGTGGATATGGACTCACTTTTGGATTGCACACACGCATTGATGATCGCGTACAGCACATCGTTAATCGCATCCATGCAGGCAATATTTATGTCAATCGAAATCAGATCGGTGCGATCGTTGAGTCTCAACCGTTTGGTGGCGAAGGCCTATCGGGCACTGGGCCCAAAGCAGGTGGGCCTCACTATGTACCACGATTTTACAAGCCTGCAAACAGCTGTCTCTCTACACAGCCGAACGCTGACACAGAATCGCAGAGTACGTTAAAAAAAGCAACGTTAGATGACGTGCAAGATTTATTAAACATGTTAGATGTGCCAGTTAAGCAAAATGATAGCGATCATGATTTGGTGTTACCAGGACCAACCGGTGAAAGCAACGTACTGAGTACGTATGCATGTGGTCGCGTATTGGTTATAGCTGACAACGCTTCTGGTTGCAGAGACTTATGTGAAACCGCCCTGTCCGCTGGTTGCGCTGTATTGGCAATTTGCACCGAGCAACTTGATGACGCTTTCGCCGACAGACGTGTCAAATCAGCCGCATTGTCGATCATGCAAGCTCTTTTTGAAATCAGCACTATCGCAAAGCTTCAGAATGTAGATGCTATTGCAGTTGCTGGTACAAGCCAAAATGCCATTGAAATCAGACAAACCATGGCAGGTAGAGCAGGGCGCATACTGCCTTTGATCACCCACTCACGAGATGCAACACGCTTTTATATTGAGCGTCATGTTTGTATTGATACCACTGCAGCTGGTGGTAACGCTACGTTGCTGGCATCAGCTGAGTAAGCGAGGTGCAAACTTAAATGAATCTACTTTTTGTCTGCAGTGAAAACAAATTACGCAGCGCAACAGGTGAAGAAGTTTTTATGGCATACCATGAGTGTGATGCCATCGGCTGCGGAACCAACGCTGATGCCGCAACCACAATCAGTGGCGATCTAATTGAATGGGCAGATGTGATATTCGTGATGGAGCAATCACATAGGAAGAAGGTGTCGAAGAAATTCCAAGCGCTTTTAAAAGATAAAAGACTTATCTGTTTGGACATTCCAGATAATTACGAAAGAATAGATCCAGCGCTTATTAGAATTTTAGAGTCGAGAGTGTGCGGACATATGGGTTTCTATAACTAACACGTAAGTAGTAACCAGACGAACTAACGAAAACCAAGCCATAGGCAAAAGATATTCATGCCAATTTTAGATAAAAACATGGCGGCAGGATTATGCGCAATCAGACTACTAGGCTAATTACGCATAATAAGTTCGTGCCAACTCTAACTCACACAATCCAGATCAACTAAATTTCCTGTATATCAATTTCTACCCAACTTACCGATAAGACAAAGTAAAACCAAAAGAAAAACTCACCGGCTTCTAAAGATCGGCAAGAATAGCATTCACACCAAGTTTGGCATCACCAACCAACATGAGTGTATTCTCTGTAAAGAACAATGGATTTTCAACACCAGCACAACGTGTTGTCATACCGCGTTTAAACACAATAACTTGCGTAGCATTCCATCGCTAATACTAGGTCGTAGGCTTACGTTAGCCTCTGCAAGCAATACGTTCATGTGACCAAGCATTCGACCCGTGGTTTAATGAATGGCGAACTTAACATCGACGCCCACCTACATTAACAGCTGAAATCGGAACCGCTTCGCCCTGCTCTTCACCATCTTCTTCAACAACGGCAGATGGAGCATTACCAAAGCCATCCATGCTGCCACTGAATAACTTTCTATTCATCGCACGGCACAAGATGTCACTGAGAATTGCGTATTGTTTAACGCGAAGCCAACAGACGAATCCTAAGTAATCATCGTCAACAGTTTATCGACAGAGGCTTTGGCATCACCATAAAACATCCTCGTGTTTTCCTTGAAGAACAAAGGATTTTCAATACCTGAATAACCAGTACCTTGACCACGCTTGGAAACAAACACTTGCTTGGCTTTCCACACTTCGAGTACGGGCATACCTGCAATCGGACTGTTAGGGTCTTCTTGAGCTGCGGGATTAACAATATCGTTTGAGCCGATAACAATCACAACATCGGTTGTCGGGAAATCATCATTGATTTCATCCATCTCCATAACGATGTCGTACGGCACCTTTGCTTCAGCGAGTAACACATTCATGTGGCCAGGCAGACGACCAGCCACAGGGTGGATACCGAATCGCACATTCTTTCCAGCAGCGCGTAACCGACGCGTCAATTCAGACACTGATTGTTGAGCTTGCGCCACAGCCATTCCGTATCCAGGAACAATAATGACTTCATCAGCATCTTCAAGCGCTGCTGCAACACCGTCGGCGTCTATAGCAATTTGTTCACCTTCAATTGCCATCGCTTCGCCACTTGGCCCACCAAAACCGCCTAAGATGACCGACAGGAACTTACGGTTCATAGCCTTGCACATTATATAAGACAGAATAGCGCCTGATGATCCGACCAGAGCGCCTGTCACGATCAACAAGTCGTTACCTAGCAAGAATCCAGTTGCAGCTGCTGCCCACCCAGAGTACGAGTTCAGCATCGATACGACCACAGGCATATCGGCGCCACCAATAGCTAGCACTAAGTGTGCGCCGATGATGAAAGCCAACAAGGTCATTAAATAAAGCGTCCAACTACCAGCATGGTTCATATACATGAACAACAACACCACGCATAACCCAGCAAGAACGATGTTCAGTAAATGGCGTGCTGGAAGTATGAGCGCTTTGCCATCAACTTTACCGGCGAGTTTTGCATAAGCGACGATAGAACCGGTGAAAGTTATGGCCCCAATAAAAACACCCAAGAACACCTCTACTTCGTGGATGATACGTTCGGCGTTGTCAGCGAGTGCGGGTGGATCAATATCGGAATTGATGCCGATGAACACAGCAGCTAACCCTACAAATGAATGCAGGGCTGCGACCAACTCAGGCATACCCGTCATTTCTACTTTCTTCGCAACGTACACACCAGCTATAGCACCAATAATGAGCATCACTATTAGCACAGGGCCCAACTCAACACCTGGGCCGGAAATAGTTGCGAAAACGGCGATTGCCATACCGACAATACCGAACCACACACTACGCTTTGCGTTTTCCTGATCGGATAAACCGCCAAGGGATAAAACAAACAATATCGCTGAAAAAATATAAGCAGCGGTTTGCATTTCTGAACTTAAATCAAACATTATCTGTATCGCCCCTTAGCTTTTCTGGAACATTTGCAACATGCGTCGCGTGACCATAAAACCACCAACCACGTTGATGGTGGCGATCAGAACCGAGATGCTGGCAAGAATAGTGACGATGGCACTTGACGAACCAATCTGTAAAAGTGCACCCAATATGATGATGCCCGAAATAGCATTGGTGACCGCCATCAATGGGGTATGCAACGCATGCGAGACATTCCAGATAACTTGAAAACCAATGAACACCGACAGAACAAAAACGATTAGGTGCTTCATAAAACTTGCTGGTGCATATTGACCAACGAAGAACATCAACACAGCACCTACAGCCAACAAGCCAATTTGATTACGCCCTGCACGTTTGACCGCTGCCGCCTCTGCAGCCGCAACCTCTTCCGGTGTCGGCTCTGGTGCCGATGGCTTTTTAGCAGCGATTGCCTGAATTTTTGGTGGTGGCGGTGGGAATGTGACCTCTCCCTGAAAGGCAACGGTTGCACCGCGAATCACATCGTCTTCCATGTCGTGAACGATGACACCGTCTTTTTCGGGTGTTAGATCGTGCACCATGTGGCGTATATTACTGGAGTAAAGTTCTGAACTTTGCGTGGCCATTCGACTGGGAAAATCTGTGTAGCCAATAACAGTGACACCATTATCAGTAACAATTTTTTCGTCCGGCACAGTTACATCGCAGTTACCGCCTCGTTCGGCAGCTAAATCAACAACCACTGAGCCGCGTTTCATCGCAGCCAACATATTATTCAACCAGAGTTTTGGAGCGTCGCGGTTAGGAATCAAGGCTGTCGTAATAACGATGTCCATCTCAGGCGCAATTTCGAGAAATTTCTCGAGCTGCTTCTCCCGAAACTCAGGTGAAGATGGTGCGGCATAGCCGCCTGTCTCCGCGCCATCCTGTGCTGCTTCCTCAAATTCGAGAAAGACGAACTCTGCACCCATGGATTCAATCTGCTCTGCGACTTCAGGCCGTACATCAAACGCATAAACCCTTGCACCCAATGAGGTTGCAGTGCCAATTGCTGCAAGCCCTGCAACACCTGCCCCAACAACAAACACTTTGGCAGGTGGAACCTTACCTGCAGCTGTGATCTGACCGGTAAAGAAGCGGCCAAAATTGTTGCTGGCCTCAATGACCGCTCTATAGCCTGCTATGTTGGCCATCGACGACAACGCATCCATCTTTTGCGCCCGCGAGATACGCGGTACCATTTCCATGGCAATGACATTAGCGCCTGAGGATTTAGCCTGCGCCAAACCGTCTTCGTTTCCGCCTGGATTGAAAAAAGTTATGAGGGTTTTATCGGCAGATAGCATATTTAACTCTGACGTCTCCGGTTGCCGAACCTTCGCAATCACGTCAGCGGCGTCCCACAAAGCAGACGCTGATGAAACTATTTCTACGCCAACTGCTGCATAATCTGAATCTGAGAAGTCAGCAGCATCGCCTGCACCGCTCTCAAGCAGGCATTTGTGTCCAAGTTTGACTAATTGCACCGCCGAGGACGGTGTCATCGCAACTCGGTTTTCCCCAGCGTAAATCTCTTTGGGCGTGCCGATCTTCATTCCATATCCCCTTTGGGTAAGTTTGAGAAAATGATTATTGCTTATAACTGCATACAGACAAATCTTGATGAACAGCCGATGGCGCACCACCACAGTGCGTGTAACATGCCAAATATTGCTGCTGTCACAGTCATTGTACTGTTTTGACCGTAGAATGTAATTAATGAAGACTATGAGCTAAAACAAATTGTCTCTACAAGTTACTCCTCTGCTTTCAACGTATTTTGTGCATAATTTACACAATATTTGAGCAAGACTGTCGACAACCCAACTGTGCGTCAAACCAACGACAACGCAACATGCTTGGAGCGCTGTCGTTTATGCAATTGTTGACAATTCAATTCGACCAACGCCCTTACGATATGGAACAATTCTTGTTCTACTTGAATTGATACCTTAATGTAGAGGCATGGCGTAAATTGCCGTATTCTCTAAGGGTTAGTTTCCTACATCCGCACCACCCAACCAGGAGGTTTATATGATCTGGCTTATTACACTGTTCTTGATCGCGCTATTTGCTTGGCTTTTACTCAATGGCATCAACGAAAAGCAGTGGGTCGACGCCCACATGCATGATGAGAATGTTGCTAGCGACAAAGGCTTGTTTGCCAGTTTCACCGCACTTGCCGAAGGCGGCGAAGAAGACAAAGTTGGCAATGTTGTCGCCAATGTAAAAAAGAAGTCTGCTGAAGCAAGCAGCATGGTGGGCGAAAAAATCACTGAAGCTCGCGGATCTGAAACGGCTGAAAAAATGCGTGAAAAAACCAGTGGTATGCGCGAACGTATTCAGTCTGAAGTAAAGAACGAAGACGGCATGTACAACAAGATTAAAAACAACGTTGCAAACGGTGTTGAAAAAGTCGGCAAGCAGGTTGACGAGAAAATCGTTAATCGTACTGGCACCCCTAAATCGTAAGAACAGCTTAGGCTGTTGCAACACAATCAACTGGTCGAACGCTTCGACCAGTTGATTAACTCCCCCCCCCATAATATCGCGCTGTGCAGGTGCCTAACTTGCTTAGCTTACATTAAACCGTAAAAATATCATTAGTACGAATGTATTTTGTGTGTGATGTCAACACACATTAGAAATGTCCTGCTTTTAGCATTTTAGAAATGTCCTGTTTTATATTTCTGTTTCTGCTGGTTAGGTCAGAGCAGAATTTTTTTGACGGTGTTTCTGATCATGAATCTGTTGCTGCCCACGACGTTTTGGAGCCTTCTTACTTCGAGTCAGAGCATAAGCTCCTGCTGTTCCTTGGCAAACCGTAGAACCACTCCCAGACGTTTGTTTGATGTCGATTCCTGGCTGATTTGCTTCGTAGCTTTATCGTAAAAAACGGAATAAGGCAACAATACATCGTCGTATTTTATGGCGAGATTGCCGTCAAGGTAGTCAAATATCATCACTTGCTTTCTCATCAGCGTGCGCGTGAAAGCGTTGTCTTCAAGCAGGTACACGAACGATCATATTGCAATGTGAGGTTGTCAGTGACTCGACGTTCCTCCTGCCAGCGCAGAATTTCACTTAGATTATCCAATTCGGTTAATACCCTGTGCATGTTGAATTCATTTTTAGGCTCTTTGCCAAATTTCGTATTAAGTTCTGCCATAAATCCAGGTAAAAACTCGTTACCTTCTGCCATCGTGTTGATGTTTTCTAACCGCAGCTCCTTTACCAGGCGATCTTGCAGTGTCTGATTCATGCGTTCAACTCGGCTTTTCGCTTGAGAGCCTGCTAGCGTAAATAATATCTATATTGAGCTCATGGAGCGCTCTGCCAAATTGCGTTAGTCCGGTACCCGACTTTGCTTCTTTCTTATTCGTTCGAAAAACGGAATGTTTGTCGCTGTAGAAGGCTACCGGTTTGCCATAGCGTTCCAGATATCGATGCGTTGAATGGAAATAATCGAACGTTGATTTAGACATATGAAGCCTCAAGGGTGCTTTGTAAGTCTAACGCTTAGCACAGCGGCTGGTAACAGTCGCTGCCTATCCGATCCGAATCATCTATCGCCCCCGATGACAACGTAATAATTACATTGTGCCGATAGCTTTGGTGTTGGTTCTTTAGGATCAAACGCTTATTTTTTATCAGCGCCTAAAGCCTTGCAAAGCCTGAGTCCGGTGGCTTGATGCGTCGTTTGGCGCGACATTCTCCGTTTATGTGTAACAGCGGCTTGCTCTCAAATGCATAAATTCGGATTGTATGTATTAATAGTAGTATTTTCAACGATAGAGTAGGCTGAACACCGTCCACTTGCTGAGTTATTTTGATATTGGATATTACTGACTAAGCTGCATTTTTGTAGGCATCAACTGACGCATTGATATTCGCGATAACATCAAGCACGTCATTTTTCGTTATCGGCTTTGAATAATAATAACCCTGTGCAACATCAATTCCGAGCTTATTCACTTCAATAAGCTGACCTTGAGTTTCAATACCTTCTGCAACAGTCTCAAGATCGTAAATTTGAGCTATTGACGCTATGGTGGCCATCAATGATTTTATGGAGTTCGAATGGTCATCCAAAGTACTGATAAATGATCGGTCTATCTTCAGCGTATCAAGGGGTAGTTGTTGCAGCTGACTAAGAGAGGAATAACCGGTACCGAAGTCGTCCAAAGCTATGCGCACACCGTGGGCTTTTAACGCAGTAAGGCTCTTTGCAATCCAATCCATGTCCGCAATGACAACACTCTCAGTGATTTCCAATTCTAAGCGATCAGCGGGAATACTATGTCGCTCTATGGTATCAATGACTTGTTGTACAAATTCTAGCTGGGTAATCTGATGTACAGAGACATTGACTGCCACTCTGATTTGAGTAGATGAGCAACTATTCCATATCGCAGCTTGTTTACAGGCTTCGTTCAACACCCATTGGCCTAAGACGGGCATTAATCCGATCTCTTCGGCGACGAGGACGAATTCATCTGGTGGTACCATCCCTCTCGTTGGGTGGTTCCATCTTATGAGAGCTTCAACTGCGTTAGCTTTGTTCAATTTCAAATTAAATTGTGGTTGATAATAGAGTTCAAGATCGCCGTTTTCTATAGCACAGGCCAAATCCTTTTCTATAACGATTCGATTTTCGAATCGGCTAGCAATATCTCGATCATATGGTTGGATGGTCTTGTTACCTGATTGTTTTGCACTGAACATTGCAAAATCAGATGTAATCTGTAGTTCTTTAATTGAGCTCGCATCATTGGGGTAGGTGCTGTAGCCGACGCTGGCGTCAATCTTTATTTGTCCGTCTTCTATAACGAAACTGCGATCAAATAACGCTCTAAGCTTGCTCGCGAACTCATAGGGATCATCTTCATACCCACTAGAGTAGGCAACGGCAAACTCATCCCCGCCCATACGCGCTATCACCGTATCGTCACGCATTTGCGTACTGAGTCGTTTAGCGACTTCTACGAGTAAAATATCACCTGCAGCATGCCCAATAGTATCGTTTACAGCTTTGAACCCATTGAGATCGAGTGTCATCAGAACCAATTTTTGGTTTTTTGAAACATCTGTTTGATTGAACAATGTTTCCAAGGCTGCATTGAAATATCGTCGATTTGGCAAACCGGTTAATTCATCGTGATCGGCTTGGTGTTGAATTGTTTTCGATATTCTAAAAGTTGCAAAAGCCATTCCCATACACAATAAAACCAAGAAGGAATTAAAGCCTAAATGCATGGTTGCGTTCTGTTTTATTTTCTCTGCTTGCGATAGCGTGTTGGCTAAAATGTTGGATTCTAACGCTTGTACATTTTGTTTGATATCCTTGGATCTTTCGCGCCAACGAATTAGTCGAACCGACGTATCAGTATCTTTCGGATTTGAGAGCATAATTTCCTTAACGCTATTTCGGAAAACTTTGTCATACTGCTTTTTCAAACTGGTAATGGCGTCAGCAGACACTGCGGTGATGGCTTTGTGGTCCACCATCTCTTCTAAGGAAGACAACGCACTAATCGCGTTCTCATGCTGTTGATGAACCCTAAGAGACAAATTCTCAATATTGATGTTATCTAACCCGGAATTCTGATATTTCAATAGAAATGCTTCTAACAAAGTGCTGGTCTGGTTAACGGCATCGCTTAATACCCAAATAGCGTTTTTAATATCATGCGCTGCCAATACATCGATATAGTTATTCTCAGGATAAACATGCGTACTTATTCGAAGTTTATTGAAAGTTGCAATTAATTTTACATTGGCATCGTATAGCTGCATGCGAATTCGTTCACTGCGATCCTTCGGTGCTCGTAGAGTTTGACCGAAAATAACAGAACGCGTAATGGATTGCCTTCTAAATTTGTCTTCCAGGTCATCAATTATAGAGTCTATGGCTTCCTGACTAAAGCGATGCTGAATTTTATCGGATACCTTAGCGCGCTCAAGCATTATTTCATCACGTGCTTGGATAAAAAGATTTTTTGTGTTTCCTGATAAGTTGCTCAGTCGCGCCCGGTCATTGATAGATTGATTGGTTGCAACTAAAATACGTTGGGTTTCAGCTCTTTCCAGAGCGGCGCTGTTGGCTATTTCAAATAGAATGGTTTCTGGGTTAACTGAGCGCTGCAGCTGTGTGACACCTGAGAACTGTATGTGCGCATCTGAAATGTAACGAGCACCAAGCAAGAACACTAGGATTGAAGATACCAAGCTCACAACAATAAGATTTCTACTATTTTTAGAAATTTTAATCATGTGAGTGTTGACAGATACATTACATTACTGTTTGCAGATTATGCTAGTTTTAACCTCCTTATCAAACCAGTCAATTGAGTGGAGAATCGTTCTTACGCCCTAATTCTTTAGTTAGTGGCAGTCTCAAACATCACTAAAGCCGCATATGATTAGAGCTTAACCCACCCCGCAGTTTCTTATAGTTTTACATCGACGCTCGCAAATATTTCGAAGCAATTCACACAAACTTACTTTTTCCAGATCCAATACGCCCCACCCACAACAAGCTTGTTAAGCTCTTGATCCATGTACGGTCCATCCCAGCCATTGATTGGATTTCCTGCTCGGAATTTATTAACCATTAGCTGGTGGAGATTCTAAATTGACTGTGTGGGAATATGTCTTGGCCAAACACCCGTATCTGCATAAAAATTAGCTACGGTGGTTGTAAGACTATTCGCGTGTTGTATAACTGCAGAAACTTTTGAATTTTCAATCGCATCGAACATACGTGATGTAGCCATGGATGCAAGAATCGCAATCACTGCCATCACACCAATAATTTCAATCAGCGTAAAACCTTTTATTTTTGTCATGCTGTTTCCCGTTTAAGGTTGGCGTCATTACTATTGCCTAAGGGATGACAGAGCACCCAATTAACGGCGTGTTTGTAATTCACATAAGGATTTAACATGTTATTACAGGACCAATCCCTGAAAACATTTTTAACAGTGGTTTTACTGATCGATTGAACGTCACTCTAGTTATTTTTCCCTTAGCTACTTCATTCGCAGACAAGTGATTCGCCAATACGCTATCTGCTTCGGAATCGAAATGATCAAATAAGTCGCGTAGAGTGCGTTCTGGATTCAGACTCTATGTCCGCAAGTCTTTTAATATCTAGTAAAAGTGCAGGTGGAACAGGCTTTTGTTTGGTATTTATATCAATGAAAAGAAGGGTTTCTTCCTGTCTGGATAAGCCGTTGTAGATGACAACCGGAACGCGCAGCGAAGTGGAGGCCTTAGAAAAACCATAAGCACGATGTTGCCCATCTAAAATAAGAAACGCACCCGGTACTTTGTTGAATTCTAGCGTTTTTCCTCTACCCACAACTTTTAGTTCTGCTTTGGCTTGTGCAGAAAGAACTATTGAGCTAGGGATGGTACCTTCTGCATTATCGATGTAACGTGCGATTTCATCAGCTCGTTTTTCATCAAGCTCGCGCTGAAACCCCTTCTGCGGATCCTCTGTTCGCGTCGTCACCATACATGTTTCTGCCAATGTTTCAATTGGCAGTGTAAGTGTGTAGACCTGTTTTTTTCCTTGAGTTACTAAACTAACGCTATGTCGCGCCCTAGTAGGATTCTCCATATCGGCCGTGTCTTGTTTTATAGCTTTAGTCATTTAAACCTGTCTGCCTTCTTAGCGCTTAAATTTGACGGGTTGTGTCTAGAATAGAAGATATGTATTCGGCTATTACAAATCCGCATGTTACTGCCATACAGTACAGCATCCTTTGTGACTTATAACCATATCATAACGTCCTTTATGAAACATAATAAACTAGCTATATCAATAACTTACCACGCCCAACGAAAATTAGATAAATTTAATATCAATTTGATATAAATGATATATATAGGTACTATTTTTGTAACTTTATTCGATGCGCCCTGCCCAGAATTCACATTGAAAAAACCACAACTATTGGTTCGTGAAGTTAAGCTGACCTTAGTCGCTGCTCTTAAAAAACGAGCAGCTGCGAATGGGCGCAGCGCAGAATCTGAACACAGGATGATTCTGGAGGAAGCACTACGCGGCCCCAACCGGATTTCTTTGGCTGAAGCGCTGATGAAAATTCCGCATCATGTCGATAACAGTGACTTTGAACACCGAGACGGAAACGGTGCTGCCGAAGCACTTAATTGATACCAACATCATTAGCGAACTGCGGAAAGGCAATTTAGCCAATCGAGGTGTTATTGAATTTTTTATAACCTAAAGGCCAACAAAGAAGATTGTTATTCATCGGTCGTCACTGTTGGCGAAATTCGCTGTGCCATTGAAATGGCTAGGCACCGAGGTGATGTAAAGCAAGCTGATGCATTGCAATAGTGGTTTTTAACAATAGTAAACGAATACACCGAACACCTACTACCAATTGTGCGATCAACATCGAAATGCGCTTCGCCTACTCCCACCTACGTAGACGTAGAGAGTGGTTGCGTTGAGTTGGATTAACGCAACAACCCCACCCAACCATTGGACTAACAACTACCCCCACAAAGCCCTAGGTGCAGGTGACATAAGCGCACCTTCAAACTCAATGGCCGGATCACGATCTTCAGCCAACAACAATGGCCCATCGAGATCAACCACTTCAGCTCCCTGCGCAACCAGCACACCCGGCGCCATCGCCAGTGAAGTGCTCACCATACAACCCACCATGATTTTAAAACCTGCATCGGTTGCCGCCGCTTTTAATGCGAGTGCTTCCGTTAAGCCACCGGTTTTGTCTAGCTTGATATTAATGAAGTCATACTTGCCGTGTAGCTTTTCGAGCGATGCTCGATCGTGACAGGACTCATCAGCGCAAATAGGCAAACTTCGCTCTATGCCTTTTAATGCGTCATCGTTATCTGCAGGCAAAGGCTGCTCAACCAAGGCGACGCCCAAGTCAACCATCACTGGTGCTAATCGAAGATAGTCTTTAACACTCCAGCCTTCGTTTGCATCAACCACCAATTGACTATCTGGCGCACCTTGACGAACCGCTTGCAAACGCTCTAGGTCTCCATCGCCACCGAGTTTAATTTTGAGCATCGGCATTGTTTTACTTTTCGTTGCCGCAGCCAGCATTTTTTCTGGCGACTCTAGCGATAAAGTAAAACAAGTGGTAACCGGCTGAGGCTCGCTTAACCCTGCCAGCTGCCATACGGTGGTGTTGCCCTTCTTGGCTTCCAAGTCCCACATGGCGCAATCAAGTGCGTTGCGCGCAGTACCTACCGGTAAAGCAGATTGTAATTCAGCCCGTGTCATGCCGTCACTGATGGCGCCTCGAACCGACTCAATCTGCTGATTAACCGAATCCATCGTCTCGTTATAACGAGCATACGGCACACACTCACCGTAGCCTGCGAATCCGTCGTCTTCCAATTTCACAGTTATCACATCGGCTTGCGTGCGCGAGCCGCGTGAAATAGTAAACACTTGTGCAAGCTGAAATGAATCGTTGCTTACAAAGAGTTTCATGACAAAGCAGCTGCCAATCGATCAGCACTGTCTCTGAAAGGATCAACCGTAGGCAACCCCATACGAGCTTCTATTTCAGCGAGTAGCTTCTTTGCTTCATCAGCAGACAATGCTGCGGTATTGACCGAGATACCAACCACTTTACAATCTGGGTTAACCACATGCGCAAGGCTTAATGCCATGTCACGCAATTGCTCAAGCGATGGAAGCGTGTAGTCTGGCAGACCACGCATATGTTCGCGTGTAGGTTCGTGACAAAGGATTAGTGCATCTGGTGCACCCCCATGAATTAGCGCAAGCGTGACACCCGAATAACTTGCATGGAACAAACTACCTTGGCCTTCAATTAAGTCCCAGTGCTCAGCATCGTTGTCAGGAGTAAGCCATTCAACCGAGCCTGCCATAAAATCTGCAACTACCGCATCTAACGGTATACCGTTGCCTGTGATCATAATACCGGTTTGGCCGGTCGCTCTAAACGTTGCTGACTTGCCTTGCGCTATTAATGATTTTTCTAAGGCTAAAGCGGTATACATTTTTCCAACCGAACAATCGGTACCGACTGCAAGGCAGCGCTTGCCCGTTCGTTTCACACCCGATGCGATTGGGTATTTGTTTTGCGGAATTCGAACATCAATAAGTGAGCCACCGGTTTTCTGTGCAAGTGCTTTTAAGCTTGGCTCATCGACAAGTAGATTGTGCAGTCCAGATGCGATATCCATACCGGCATTGAGCGCTTCTTCAAATACCGATAGCCAAGATTCACTAATAACACCACCACGATTTGCAACACCGACCACCAATGTTTTTGCACCACGCTCAACAGCTTCAGCAATAGTAAGGTCATCGATCTTTAGATCGGCCACACACCCTTTTTGACGATATTGACCAATGCATTGTTCAGGTCGCCAATCCTTTATTCCTTGAGCAACTTTTGCAGCTAATGGATCGGGCACATCGCCTAGGAATAATAAATAAGGTGTTTTCAATAACATGATGTCTATGACTCTTAAAAATTTAATGTATTGGTTGCTATAAAGTCTTTAAATATTCGATTACAGCATCCCGTTGCGCATCGCTCAACCCATCACCAAATTGATGGCCGTGATTGGCATACCCAAGTTTACTGGTATCGTAAAGCCAGCGGTTATTCCAATCGTCCGCAGTGTCGGTTGGTCCTCGAAAATACCAGCCTAAATCCCCTTGATTATAACTCGCCTCAGACGCACTGCTACGGTCCTGATGCTGCCATATTTCCGGCCGACTTGCGCTATCCAGAACGGCGCGAATGGTCGGTACACTGCCGTTGTGCAAAAACGGAGCGGTGGACCAAATTCCATCCAATGGAGGTGCCACGTATCCGCGGCCAGGAGACGCTTTTGCCAGCTCTCCAAAAGGTGATTCATTAAACCAGTCAACAAACACCGAACCGTCTGAAAATATGAAGTCAATCAAGCTTGGGTCGGTCCCAATGACATTAATATCAACTAGTTTATTGGGGTAAAAACTTTGTTCACCATAGGTACCGTGACATGTACTGCAAGTAGATTCAAAAACAGTCTTCCCCGTTTGCGCAAGCGCTGCGTCAATCGCGAAAGGATACTTCGGTGGTTCAAGGCTCGCTATATAGGCACGAATATCGGGCGCGATCTTATCAAGCTGCTTTAACTCCTGCAAAGAATCGGTGCATAAAATAGCCGCTGTCATCATAAAACTAGCATGATCCCCTCGGCCTTCGCCCATGGAAAACATGGCGTGCTTTTTCTTCATTCGCCACCAAGGTGGAACACTAACCGGCGGCACGTGTCGAGGTGGCGGTGCGATGCGAGGTGCATCGAGCCAGCCCATCGTTTTGGGATCACGGTGCGACATGAGTGCATAGGTTAAGTTGTTGGCTGGGTTTACTCCGACCGTTTCAGTTTGTATGTAAGGTGCAATAGTTGCCACCCTATCGGCAAACTTTTCCCATGCAGCAATCTCATGTTGACCAGTTACCAGCGCTCCTGCCCGCTCAATTGCTACCGATGGGTTAACAGTAAAATCTAAAAATTCATTCCCGAGACCGATAACCAGCTTGCCAAAAAGAGGAGTTGCATGGCAAGTCAGGCAATTGCTAGCAGCTAACTGAACACCGTTGGCATCCTCTATTAAGTTCAGGTTATAGGGCAAGGATGCCGCTTCCCCTTTTCTATTCGGCAACGTAAAGGGCGCATCAACTTCAAGTCGCTTCAACAAAGTCAATGGCAGACCACACGACACAATCGGTTCAGTGACAAGTGCTTGCCCCCCAACACTTACGTCCCCTGCTCTTTGGACAGCCGATGGAATAGCGCCATCGATTCCCGTTTGCAGATACGCAAGATCTTTCGTAACTGAATCTTTGTTCTTTGGTATGTTGCTACCCGACTCTGAATTTTCTAACTCGCTTTTACGTGCCTCGTTATCAGTTCTTTCTACATTTTCTTTCGCCTTATTACACCCGGCCAAGCTCACTAAACACACGACGACTAGGCCCAAACAAGCTGTACGTAAAAACGGCATAAATATTTTGTCTGTTTGTTTTTCTAACATCATTTCAAATTTGACTGCAAACTGTAGTCAACAAAGCCATAGCCTTGATGAGTGCCATCGATAACCACTAAACCAAACCACGATTGACCAGGCAGGCTTGGCTTTTCAATCGAGCTGGCAACCGGTGTAAGGGTTAAAGCCATATCTTGCTCTGCACTGTTTAACTGCCACGATAGAGGTACTTCATTTTCCAACTTACTGGCATCGTCAATCAGCTCTAATGGAAACTCCGTAGGTTCTACATGACGGCTTAAACCATTTCCAAGCGTATACAAGGTTCCCGATGTAATACGAGGGCCCCGACCCGAGGCGCGCTGTGATCTTTGCAACTGCACACTTAACGTGCTGGTTGCTAGATCGCCACGTTCCATCAACAACCAAGCTCTATCCAACACGACAGCCGACACCGATGCGTTCGGCGGCACCCCCCACCCTTGCACAACCCAGCCATGACCGCTTAAATTAAGGTTTTGGTCGGCACTTCGGTAGCTTCCTGAAACGGGCATTGCCGGCCCACGCGACACAGCGAAGTCCGCTGCTCGAACAATTGATGCAGCAGAGCTTTCTTCACAGCTAGATGGATCACCGGCAACGGTACTGGTACTGGTACTGGTACTGGTACTGGCACTGGCACTGGCACTGGTATCGTTACCGAAGCGTAAGCTCAGTTGTGGCGAAGAGACCTCTATCAACGTATCGCAAACGGAGCTTGCGTGATCTTGTGCATGAAACGCCCCCAACCAAACTCTGCGCTGTTCGACACTGGCTCCAGAAAGATCGAGCGCTTCTCTTTGAGCCTGCGTGTACGCCTCACTTTGACCCGATGTTAGATGGTCAAACTGATAGTCCATCGCAACAACATTGCTGTAGCTCCATTGTGACTCATCAACTTCAGCTAAAGGTGTCACCGAACGAGGTGCTAAATTGAGCCTGGCGAAACGCTGCTGTAACGCATAGTCGTTACCATGCTGATCGGACAAAACAGCCAAAAACAGCCAAAACTCCAACGGCGCATCAGCATGTACGAACGAGGCAACATCGTTGATTGTGGGTGTTGACAGAGTTCGAGCAGGCAGCGTTTGAGCAAATGCTTGCGCACGCTGCTGAAACTGAGCGTAAATATTCTGCTGTGAGCTGGCTTCAACAGCGCCCGCAGCATCGCGTCCGTCACCTGAACAGCCAATGCAGAAAAGCAAGATGATTAATAAAGCGGTCGAATAGGAGATCGAAAAACGCAACATTCGGTCATTTTCCAGATTTTAGGCAGAATATCTCATAATTCATCACTATTGCGGCAATTGGATTCACTAGACTTCAGTCTGCAATTTCAGCTCAGATCGGCGAGCAAGGTCACAATTCTGACGGATAGGACTTCATTGCTGGTAGATACCGCTCTTGGAGCTGGCCAGATGGCCGTAACTGCATATACAAGGCAAGATTATTTTGCCGAACGCTTGCGCGCAGTTTGGTGCGAACGTACATTCTTCGGGTTAATACCCGATTGATCATGGGAATAGAACCGAGAGCTGAAAACGCGGGACTTTGTTAATACAACGTCACAATGAAAATCATCCAAATTGTTACAATTGTGAGTTGACGCGCTAGCATCTGCGCGCTTTGAATGCGTCAAATATTTAACGCAATCAAGACTTATAAAACAACGACGATTTTTACGGGTTAATTCAACCGTCATTGTGTTGTCAGAATGGTAGCGGAGGCATAGTCGTTTTAGACAAAACGAATCGCCAATTGAGCACTATACTCCGTGTCCGTTCTATTAATTTGCCCCGGTTAAAGCAGGACGGAAAAAGAGCATTCTTGAATGAAAACTGTTAACTACATGCCACCTGGCGGCCCTATGCAAGGGTACGCCACTGTCCCTGCGACAAGCGACGCAAAAGAATACCTGCGACTGTTGCTTAGACACAAGTTTGGACTGCTATTAACGCTACTACTGGGTATTGGCTTAGCGACGCTGTACCTGATCAGCAAAGCGCCAACGTATGAGGCGTCCACCTTGTTAGAAGTCAGCGATACCGGCTCGCTTGCTAATGATGGTCGTGCAGATGTATACCGACCGCAAAAAGATCTGAAAGAAGAAGCTAATATTCTTCGATCGCGCAAGGTGCTTAATCCCATCGTAGAGCAGTACAACCTGCGAACATCAGTATCGGCAAACACAATACCCGTGCTCGGTGATGTAACGCAGCGTGTACCAGCGCTTGCCGAATGGATCAGTGGCCTAAGCTTTGCCAAAGCGTACGCGTGGACTGACACAACGATGGAAATCGCTCAGTTTGAAGTACCCAGACAATGGGAAGACGAAGCACTCAGCGTTACGGTTTTGGAAAACAATCAGTATTCCTTAGAGCGAGACGGTGTCAGCATTATCGATCAGGCATCTGTCGGCGAAAACATCGTTGTAGAACTTGGCGCCCCCTACGAGCCTCTAAGGCTCATGATTGCAGAAATTGACGCGCCCGCCGGCGTCCAATTTTCGATCGCCAAACAATCACTACAAACCACTATTTCAGATCTCAGCTCGAACCTGATCACCGAAACCTCTGATGCCAAATCGAGCATGATCAATATCAAGTTGCGCGGTGAAAACCCGCAGGAAACAGCTGATCTGGTTAATTCGATCGCGCAAGAATACAGCAGTGTAAAACTCAACAGCGAAACACGTGATGCTGACGCAAAACTAAAGTTTTATCGAGAAAGTTTGCCAGCGGTTCAAGCAAACTATGAAAGCGCACAAGCGGCACTTTCCAACTATCGACGCAAAGTGGGTTCGTTCAGCAACGATGTACAGAAAAACAGCGCTATTCAGCAGATGGACCGCCTCGATGCGCAAATGTCTGACTTGCAAATAGAATTAAACCAAAAACAGGCGCGCTACACGATCGATCATCCAGACATCAAACGGCTATCGAAAGACATTGAAGAAATTCGGTTGGAACGTCGTAAATATTCTGGTCGTGTATCGAGTGCACCGGAAGTTGAGCGTCAACTCGCTGTACTTGAAAACGACGTTGATGCCACAACAGAACTTTACAACGAAACCAGAGACAATCTGAATAAACTTGAACGAGACCAGGATTCATTTGTAAGTCAGGTCAGCTTATGGGATCCCGCCCTAACACCGCGCAAGCCTATTTCACCAAACCCATTGCTCGCGATGGTTGGTGGCACGCTTGCCACACTGTTTCTATATATGTTGTATCTGACATTGCGCTCTGCTCTGTCAACGGTTATTTCTGATCAAGATTCGCTAGAACGAGCATCTGGTTTACCGGTGTTCATGAACATACCGAAAAGTGGCGCGCAGAAACGACTCGGTAGCACAACCACCGTTGATCCAAGAAGACTACTTCCCGGAGCCACATCGAATAGTAAAGCGCTGGCCCCTGCCGACAGTAACGTTTTAGCACTCAGCAAACCAGAAGACTATTCAATCGAGAACTTACGTGGTTTACGGTCTATGCTTGAAGACGTAATGGATGGTGCGGCGAACAACATCTTAATGATCACTAGTCCTCTGCCTAGTATGGGTAAGTCTTTTGTCAGCATGAACCTTGCCGTACTATTGGCGCAAGCAGGCAAACGTGTCTTATTAATTGACGCTGATTATCAGCGAGGTCAATTACATAAGAATTTAGGTTTACAGATGGGCCCAGGACTACCAGAGGTGGTTCGCGGCAAGTCCGAACTTAAAGAAACGGTGAAACCCACATCGGTGCAGAACTTGTATTGTATTCCACGTGGCTTCATGGGTGGTGAAGTAGGCAGGGAGATGCCTAGCGACAAAGAGTTTGGCGCGTTCATGCAGGTTGTAGCACCGCGTTTCGATATTTGTATTATCGACACGCCACCCGTTTTAAGCGTTGCTACAGCAGCATCGTTAGGAAAGCATGCTGGTAGCAGCATCATGGTTATCAAGGAGGGCGAAGTTAAAGAGCCTCAACTGACTGAAGCTTTGAAGCGTTTATCGTTTTCAGGTGTACGTGTGAACGGGTGCATATTGAATGGCTCCTCCACACCTACCCCAAGGCACTACGCTTACTATCGCGAGCAGATTGAATAACATTACTTATGTTAACCAATCGGCGAATGAAATCCACTAGCCCACAGTTTTGTGCGCTACTTGTGAATTGATGTGACAATACCATGACTAAATCGACTGATTGCACGCCTTTTGAGGTTAAAATGCTCCCCATCGCAACTGTGCTTAAACAACTGTTTGAGACAAAGGGAGAAGTAAGTGTCTAGCGCCAAGATTATCAATAATAATAATTCCGATCTTGCAAATGAGATTGAATCAGCAAACGCCCCCATCGTGGATAGTGTTGCTCATCCAGGCCATTGGCGTTCACTCGTCACGGTCGACAACAGCACGCTCAAGCCTATATCAGGCATTGGTGCTGCGGCCAAACGAGCCGAAGATTTCATCGGTGGTTCGTGTGCGTTGTTAATACTATTTCCATTGATGGCGCTGATTTCTATCATCGTTAAATTGGACAGCACCGGACCTGCACTATTTTGCCAGGCTAGAAGTGGTAGAAATCGTGAAATCATCAAAGTCTACAAATTTCGCACTATGTACCAAAACGGCAGTGCAGAATTTCGGCAAGCCCAGAAAAACGACCCTCGCATAACTCGCGTAGGTGCATTTTTGCGTCGCACAAGTCTTGATGAGCTTCCGCAGCTATTCAATGTAATACAAGGCTCTATGTCGTTGGTTGGACCTCGTCCACACCCACTCAAACTAGACGAAGATTTTAAATACGTTATTCCAGCATTGAACTCGCGCTACAGCGTCAAGCCTGGTATCACGGGCTGGGCTCAAATTAGCGGCTTTCGCGGAGAAACTGTCAAAGTCAGCGACATGGTTGGTCGAATTGAACACGACCGTTACTACATCAAGCACTGGAGCTTGTGGCTCGACATAAAAATTCTTGTTATGACTGTATTTAAAGGTTGGACCCACAAGAACGCGTACTGAGTTATTTTCACGATCTGCTCTTCGCATCAAAGCCCTGAGCAGTACACACCATTTGACGCAGTACGGTTAACTGGCAAATATCTGAATAAAAGGCAAAGCGGCGTCGGTCGGATACTCAACATATCCTGCAGATGGCCGCTTTTTCCGTTGACGATCGCATTTGCGATAGATGCAGAGAACTTCTGATGGAAAGCGCCAGCTCGAACCTTCCTGAACGCAATTTACTAGGATTCTTCACCCATCCGGGTACCATGGAAGAATACCTCCAAGTACTCAAAACCAGTATTGAGAAACGTGAGCCATGCACGATTCTTTATCACAACCTTCACTCACTCTACAGCTACCTATCTTCTGAGAGCTTACGTAAGTTCTACCAAGGCTCTACTGTGTTGATAGATGGGATGCCGGTTGTCTGGTTATATAAGCTCGCTGGGGTACCTTTGACTCGGGAGCACCGCATCACCTATGTCGATTTCATCATGCCAATGATGCAAATGGCCAAAGACAACGACTGGAAGGTTTACCATCTCGGTCAAAGTGCCGATATTCAACAACAGGCGCTGGATTTAATAAGAGAACAAGTGCCTGGCATCCAGATCGAGGGCCATGATGGGTATTTCGATCAAGATCCGCAAAGTAATGAGAGCCTAGAGGTAATCAAGGGCGTGAACGATTTTGGAACTAATTTACTGCTTGTCGGCTTTGGCGCTCCACGCCAAGAAGCATGGCTGCACGCACATCGGGATCAACTCGATGCACAAGCAGTTCTCACCTGTGGCGCTTGCATGGAGTATGTCGCTGGAGCTGTTAAAACACCGCCAAGATGGATGGGGCCACTGGGTCTAGAATGGAGCTTTCGTCTTATTGAGAATCCACGCCGCTTCGCATTTCGTTATTTTGTTGAACCGATATTGTTAGGTGGCATGCTGGCACGCAACTGGGTCAGTGCTCGGTTTAGCTCGCAAACAGAAGCAAAAACAAAACCCTGATGAGCACTTCTGGACGCACATCTGCTGAGCATCAAAAAAATGATGCATCGCGGCCCCCGTCCATCTTTGAAAAAATCTATGGCTTGATATCTTCACGCTACGCGCTATCAGTTGGTGCGCAAGCCCTTGTGAGTGGATTTCACTTCGGCCTTAACTTGGTTTTGCTTCGCACCATTACAAAATACGACTACGGTATTTTTGCATTTGCATTCGTGCTTGCGCTGTTCGCCTCGGCTATCAATAACGCACTCATTTCCACACCACTAACGGTATACACACCGGTAGTGAAAAACGAAGACGAACGCTCACAACAAGAAGCCATGTTCAGCACACTGAATTTGCTGCTGTTTGTAATGCTTGTTGCCATGGGTGTTGTCTACGCATTTATATCTGACGTTGCTAAACCCATTACGCTATCAGTTACCTTTTTCGTTGCAGTTTATGCAGCCCGACAATACAGCCGCAGTTTTGGTTATGCCCGCTTTAAACCGCTCGCTACGGCAACGGGCGACATAGCATACGTCGTTGCTGGCGTTATACTCGTTGCCGCCATTATGTTGCTAAAGACTGATGACACCATCGTGAGCCAAGTGTTACTTGCACTGGCCGGTGCAAACTTAGTCGCCATGTTTATCGAACGCTGGCGCATCCACGGCCTAGGCCGTAAATGGCTGACCTTTGCCAATATTAAAAATTACGGACACGTTTGGCTCCAATCTCGCTGGGCACTCGTTGGCGCTTTAACGACACTGTTTCTTGGCCAAGCACATGGCCTGATCATCACTTGGACAAATGGGCCAGGAACGTTCGCACCATTGGCAGCGGGTATGGTCTTGTTCGGTCCAGTACGTGTCGCTCTGATGACTTGGCAAAATATGGTTAAACCGGAACTCGCTCTTGCGTTGTCTGAGAACCGCGGTGAGGCGGTTAAAAAACAAATTCAAAAAACGGCTGTGCTTATGGGTGTGGCGGTATTAGGGTTGGGCCTATGCCTTTGGCTAGCATGGCCATACGTGCACAGTTTGCTGTACGCAAAGGAATACTCGAATGAACCAATGGGCTTCATTGTTTGCATGTGGGCTGTAATAACCTTATTTGCAGCGATCTATAATGCGCCAAGTGCCGCTTTGCAAGCGATGCGTGACTTTCGCGTGTTAGCGATGGCCAGTGTTTACGGCGCTGTTATCAGTGGTGTTTTAGTTGCACTAACGTTGTACTTTTTCAAACCCGAAACAACCTTGCTCGGCATTCTAGCGGCAGAGTGTTTCATGGCCGTATACCTGACTCGCGTCATGCTCAATCACCTGAAACAGGACTGGCAGTGAAAACGGTTGTGTGCGTCTGTACGTACCGTAGGCCCGAAAGCTTACGTGCGTTATTAAACAGCCTGACCATCTTAACCGGTGCCCAAGGAATTGAAATTGTGGTGTCTGATAACGACGCTGCTGGTGAAGGTGCTGCTGTTTGTCAAAACCTGCCTGCCGATTATCCGTTCACTGTGCATTCATTGATAGAACCACAAGCTGGAATTTCCCCTGCCCGGAACGCCGTTGTTAACAAAGCTTTGTCGCTTGCGCCTGAGTTCTTAGCTTTTCTTGATGACGATGAAAGACCCAGCACTGATTGGCTTAGCGAACTTTTAAGAATTCAAAAAGAGACCAACGCTGATGTTGTTGGTGGTCCAACGTTGTCAGAATTTCCAGCAGAAGTTGATGACGAACAAAAGAACAACCCCTACTTTGGCGCTGATCTTGGCATTGCTGACGGCGCCGCTTGTCAGCTGCAAGCGGCTGGAAATTTTCTCATCAAAGCGTCTGTCATTAAAACCATGGCACCGGTTATTTTTCTGCCAGAATTTGCTCAGTCTGGCGGTGAAGATTTAGCCTTTTTCACACAACTTGCACAGAACAAAGCCACCATGCACTGGGCTGCAAATGCCATTGTTCATGAGGCCGTGCCTGCAAACCGCCTGACTCAGGACTGGATGAAAAGCCGGGTAATCAACATTGCCAATTCTCGTGTCAGAGTCATGCAAATGCTCGAACCTGGGCCCAAACCTGCGCTCATCCGAGGCCTAAAGACGGTTGCATTGGGCACAGTTGCCGGTTTATCCACATTGCTCGGCGTTTTATTGCCTAGCAAGCGCGAACAGGCGCGTATGTTGCGATGGAAGTTCTGGGGTAAATTAACGGCCCATTTAAGCATTGCTACCACCCGTGGAGAAGGACACTGATGTCAACACAGCCTCGGTATTCGATTGTAATTCCAACCTATAACCGTGCAAGTTCGGTCGAGAACACACTCGCCGGCTGCTTTGCGCAATCGTTTGAAAACTTCGAAATCGTGGTTGTTGACGACGGCTCAAGCGATGACACACTCGCGGTGCTGGAAAAAATCTCCGACCCTCGACTTGTCGTTGTTGCACAAGAAAATGCAGGACCAGCAGCAGCACGCAATCATGGCATGCGTGTGGCTACCGGTGAGTACATTGCATTTTTAGACTCTGATGATGTTTGGTATCCAGACTTCTTGCAACAAGCCGAAAATGCCTATCAATCGGCGCCTAACCAACTGCTCTATGGACAGATCATTGTTGATCGGGGTGTAGGACGTTATTGGGTCAAGCCTGATATTGCAATTGAAAAAGATGAATCGATTTATGACTATCTGTATGTGAAAGGCTGCTTCATACAAACCAGTACGATGGTCATGCCTTCAGCACTTCGCGATACAGTTAGTTGGGATGAAAATGTTACGTTCGGCGATAACGACCAATTCGCTATCGACTGCTGGCAAACCGGTATCGCGTTTCAGATGCTAGATAAACCGATGACGCTATACGCTGATGTCATCAGCGCCGATGCACTTTCTCAGCTACCCGTCTTTGACGGAGCTTCGGAAAAATACACCAATTTTTTCGCCTGGATGGCAACTCAAAAGCCACTCATGAGCGAACAAGCTTGGCATGGCTTCAGAGCGAGTTTTGAAAGCGTTAGTTTGGCTCGCAAACATCCCATTGAGAGTGTTAAATTACTACTGGCCGCACGCAACTCTGGCGCTATGAGCACTAAAGGTATGGTGCGTCAGTTGGTGCAAAATTATGCGCCACGCCTCTATCGCCGCCTTGTTGATCAATATGTAAGATTGCGCGGTGATAAGCTGAGTAAGTTCGACATCTAATGTCTCTTGCCACGATACATGGCATGTTCAAAGTATCGCTGATGGCGATGCTAGTGCTGTTTTTAGTACTTGTTCAAGGCACCAGTACCTCCTTGACATTGGTCTATCAACTCTCACCCTCTCTCGAACCGGTTATCAGTGCGCTTTGGGGCCTGACTTATTTAATGGCCTTAGTTGGATTGATTGCTAATTTTGGAATCAATTGGCTTACTTGGCTGGTTCGTTATCGACTGCTACTCTGCTTATTACTGATTGGCACCGCGTTCTCGGCAATGTGGTCAATCGACGCTGCACTAACGATGGAAAGAACGGTCCATTTAGTCGGTAGTACCATTATCGCATTCTATATTGGGTTCACTATTCCACTTACACGCATTCTCAGTATCAGCGCATCTGTGCTTGGACTTTTAATGTTCGCAAGTGTGGTCGTGGCCTTTGCCGTACCTTCTATTGGTATAGAAGAATACGAAGGTCAACGAGTATGGCGTGGTGTGATGACATCAAAAAACACGTTGGGCTTCTGGTCAGCTATTACCGTCATAGTCTGCGCCGTCGTTATGGGCAACGTCCCTACTCTTGGCAAGCGATTTTTATGTTTGCTCGGCATCGTGTTTGGATTGATCGCACTGGTTTTTAGCTCTTCTGCGACCTCACTACTGGCACTGGTTGTCAGCGTGCTGGTGATGAGTTATCTCTATGTTGCCTTTCGCTTCGACTTAGGCCTGATCTCAACTTTGGTGTTAGGAATCCTCTGTGCAGCACTAGTTGGATTCGCCTTTTACAATATCAATACCGCTGAACTCATTGGGCGCTCTGGCGATTTAACGGGTCGCGGCGAGGTTTGGCAACAAACATGGAATCTGATCTTAGAGCAACCATTAACAGGCTACGGATATGGAACCATCTGGTATCCAACCGACGAGTCTTTGTGGATTCAGAAATCATTAACCGATTTTTCTTGGAAGGTGTTCCACGCTCACAACGGACTGCTGCAACTCGCCTCTGAAATCGGTATTCCATTAACCGCATTGGCTGTGTTAATGATTATTCAACAGCTCATCGAAATCGTTTATTGCCAATACCAGAGACAGCAAGCAGGCGTACTTTTTGTGCTGGGTTTCACGGTCGCTTTGCTGATCAGTAACTATTCTGAGGCCCGACTCATGGTCAATCGTGAGCTTTACTGGATTTTCTTTGTTGCGCTGCCGATAAGCATGCTGCAACAAGTCACGGTGAAGGCAACAGGAACAAATTTCTACCCAATGCCTGCTACGCTCCATAAGCGTACTAGAGAAAAACAAGCGAGTTATGCAACTGATCGCGAACATCGGCAAGCATTGAAAAAGCGACTACGCACTCGCTTCGATGAACAAGAAAACAGTGGTCGTGTTATCGAAGGTGAAAAAACCTTCAGTGGCTCTAAAGATGTTGTGTCGTTACCAATTAGAAGCGATACACAGAGCAAATTGAGCAGACGTCAAAAGAAAACCGGATCTTAGGATATTTATTGTGAGTAAAACAATTGTTGTTACCGGCGGTGCAGGATACATAGGTTCTCATATGGCTCGGCTGCTAAAAGCTTCCGGCCATAAAGTCATTGTCTTTGATAACCTAGGTCGCGGCAACGCAGACGCAGTGCTTGATGCCGAATTGGTTGTTGGTGATCTGAGCAATACTGAACAGCTTGCACCAGTGTTTGAAAATAACAAAGTCGATGCGGTAATGCATTTTGCGGCATTGGCCTATGTTGGTGAATCCGTTCATCAACCTGATATGTACTACCGAAACAATGTTGGTGGCACGCTTAACCTAATCGACACCATGCGAAAATTTGATGTCAACCGTTTGGTTTTTTCATCAACTTGTGCAACCTATGGCATACCCGATAGCCTACCCATCACCGAAGCCACTGCACAGAATCCGATTAACCCATACGGTCAATCGAAACTCATGGTGGAACAAATTCTTAAAGACTATGGCCATGCCTATAATTTTCGTAGCATTGCTTTACGTTACTTTAACGCAGCTGGCTGTGCTGAAGATGGCTCACTTGGTGAGCGACACGACCCTGAAACACACCTATTGCCGTTAATCTTGTTTGAAGCCATGCGAGTGCAAGCTGGCGGTGACCCAAAAGATACCGCACTACGCGTGTTTGGTAGCGACTTCGATACTCGCGATGGCACCTGCATTCGTGATTACATCCACGTGAACGATTTGTGCTCAGCCCATACGGCAGCGTTTAATCGTATGTTGGAAACACCAGAGCTTGGTGCTGAGCAATTTAACTTAGGTGTTAACAAAGGCTACACCGTTATTGAAGTTATCGAGGCGTGCAAGAAAATCACCGGTGTTGATATCCAGTACCATCTATCTGATCGTCGTGATGGTGATCCACCGGAGTTGGTTGCTAACGCGACTGCGGCCATGGACAACTTGAAATGGCAGCCTGCCTTTCCTGATATTGAACAAAGCCTACAGCACGCTTGGAACTGGTTCTCAAAGCATCCACCAGCCAATCTGTAAAGCTGGTAATGCCAGACGCAACACGGCTGGCTAGGGATATCGCACAATGACGCCTATGAAGAAATCAATAATTGCAGCCACTTGTATTAGTGGCTTAGCCGTCGCATTCTTTTTTGCACAAGCACAAGCTAAGTCGCCCAGTGTGCTCGACGAAAATTGCTGGGCGCCTAGTTTCAACGACAACTTCGAAACGCTGGATTTATGGAATCCACAAACTAAGCAAGGCCAGTGGAAAACCAGTTACATCTGGGGCAGCGATATTATTATCAACAACGAGCTTCAGTATTATATCGACCCTGACGTGCACGGGATATCTCCTTTTAGCATTAACGATGGCGTATTGAATATCACGGCAGATAGAACACCACAATCACTTATCGGTAAAGTAAAAGACCGAGACTACGTCTCTGGTGTACTGACGACCGAAAACGGATTTTCACAAAAATACGGTCGGTTTGAAGCGATGGCTAAGGTGCCTGGTGGACAAGGCTTGTGGTCAGCGTTTTGGCTACTGCCTAGTTTTGATCAATGGCCAGAAGGCGTTGCGGTTTTGCCAGAAATTGATGTTATGGAAAACCTGGGTAATGAAAATAGAACGTACCACACGACTCTGCACACAAATCAAAACGGCAAACTCGAATCACACCCGTACGATCATACTTTTAATAATGACTTAACCAAAGACTTCCACTTGTACAGTGTTGTATGGTCGCCTGAAAAAGTAGATTGGTATTTCGATAAAAAATGGGTAGCTTCGCATAAGACACCAGAAGACTTTACTCGCCCTGTTCACTTTCTACTGAATTTGGCTGTAGGTGGTACATGGCCTGGCAATCCTGATAGTCGCACTGTGTTTCCAGCAACGTATAGTGTGGATTATGTTCGAGCGTTTACTGATAGTGGTAAGTGCGGGTAGCAAGTCTCCTTCCTTATGTTGGCAGCTGTGTTGCAGCTTGCCAACAGTATTGCTAAGTCGGCTTGTGCGATTCATATCACGCCAAACGCTTCTTGTATAACACCAATCTAACATTAGCTTCACAGCCACCAGTGTTGAAGAATCGGGCACGAATACAGTGACCGCTACTGCAAGTTCAAACAAAATCGACATGGATGCTTTGAACGATTCTGATACGGTTAATATCGATTCTGAAACAGTTGCTACCGAAACTGAAGAAGATACCATTCTCCGTGTAACCTGCTCTAGCGGTGGTGGTGGCTGTTCAATCGCCGCTGGCAGCCAGAGGACTCATATCGACCCAAGCCAATTGATCTTGCTGTTCATCGCTAGTGGCATGCTCTTACGTCGTAAAAATCAGTTAGATAAATAATTTACAGGTCTGTAGTTGAACTACCAGCCATGCTAACCGCTTAAGTTACACTGCTTGAAGCTCCAATACTGCCTTGATAAAATCGCCAATTGGCAGCATTGGTGAATTAGTATCTAATACCACTGTTGGTGCTATTTCAGTCTCAAGAAACGAATTAGTGAGTCGGCATACCGCTGCCTAATGGAGCCACTTACCACTGTTGCGCGCATACTCACTGCTTGACGACAGATTTAGAGTTTCAAAAACATCTACATGCGTCTCAAAAAACTCTTTGATATCATATGAATCAGCCAAAATTCGCTTGCCCACGATATAATTATATTTTTATACAGGCGCCGTACGAAGTGATCACGCAATCGTCAGTGTCCGGAGTTTTGGTATTGTCATAAGACATTTTTACTCTATTACAGCCAGAGCGCAGTGCAAATGAATTATGAGCAGGGCGCCATCATACTTCTGCTTTGCGTTGCCATTGGGTTATTCGTATGGAATCGCATGCGCTACGACGTGGTTGCAGGCATAGTCTTACTGAGCGCTGTACTAATCGGCGTTGTGCCTGCCGAAGATGCGTTTACTGGTTTCTCACATCCCGCCGTCATTACCGTTGCTATGGTTCTAATTATTAGTCAGGCACTTCGAGCATCTGGCGTAGTGTCATTTTTCTTGCGCTTTCTTGCACGCACACGTCACAATCCTCGGATGCAACTGGCTGCCAATTGCACTGTGACAGCAGTGTTGTCATCATTCATGAATAACATTGGCGCATTAGCTTTGATGTTACCCATTTCTATACGTGATGCGAAGCGAGCCAAGCGACCCGTGTCAACCGTTCTGATGCCAATATCATTCGCAAGCTTACTTGGCGGACTTGTAACACTCATTGGCACACCACCGAACATCATTATTTCAACTTACAGACAGGAGCAATCAGGCACAGCATTTGGCATGTTTGATTTCGCCGCAGTAGGTTTGGTTGTTGCCTTGTGTGGACTCGTTTTTATTGTCCTTTTCTCAAAAAAATTGCTACCGTCTAACAATAACTCGGTTGCCGATAATGAAAATTTTCTGTCTATTGCTCGCTACGTTACGGAACTGCGAATACCGGAAAACTCTCAATTAGTTAATACAACAGTCGGTGATTTAGAAAAGCTATGCGATAACGATGTCACTATCCTAGCTCTGATGCGCAATGGCAGACGTGTGCTAGCGCCACCAACTTCAGAAATATTTCTAAGTCAGGATATATTAATCATTGAAGGTGACAGTGAAGCGCTACTGCCTTTATTTGAAGACCCATCGCTTGTGGAAGCTGGCGCAGCCGTTGACAACATCGCAGAATACCGGTCGCCAGATGTTCGCATTATAGAAGTGGTTGTCATGCCCCACTCTATTATAGAGGGTGAATCTATGCGCGGTCTTCAGCTTCATCAGCGTTATGGCGTCAATCTTCTTGCTGTAGCTAGGGAAAGCAGAGCGCCTAGAGCCTTGCTTAAACATGTTCGATTTAAAGTTGGCGACGTACTACTAATCCAAGGTGAAACTGATCAACTAATATCTCTATGTTCGAACCTTGGGTGTCTAGCCCTGAAAAACAGAGGGTTTGAAGTTGTCACGAAGCGAAGCACTTATTTAACACCCGGTGTGTTTGCACTTGGCATTCTGGCAGCCGCATTCGGCCTCCTTCCTGTTCAGATAGCGTTTGCAGCTGTCGTAGGCGCATTGGTCCTACTAAAATTGATCTCGCTTAGAGACGTGTATAGCAGCATTGAATGGCCTGTCATTGTTTTACTGGGGCTCCTCATACCACTCGGAGACGCACTACAGCACACGGGAGCCACGACACTCATCGCAGAGCTACTATCGCTGGTGGCAGCCGATATACCGCTCTGGAGCCTAGTTGCATTGATCGTCATTGTCTCTATGTTACTGGCTGATGTTGTACACAACACACCGACCGCCGTACTGATGGCTCCGATAGCGTACAGCCTCGCCATACAACTATCCCTACCAGCAGACGCCATGTTAATGGCAGTGGCTATTGGTGCAGCATCACCTTATCTGACACCTATAGGGCACCAATCAAATACGTTGGTTATGGGACCAGGCGGTTATAAATTTAGCGACTATTGGCGTCTGGGGCTGCCGCTTGATGTCGTTATTGTTTGTAGCAGTGTGCCAATGATTGTTTGGGTTTGGGGCTAAAAAATACAAAATCTTGATGTTACCCGCAATGACCAAAACTGACGTTAATCATTACAGCCGGTAAATGCAAGAGAGATTGCTAACGAGCACCCAAGCTGAGTTATCAAGCTTGGCATCGGCTTGCAGAGTACTCAAACGTACCTCAAATTCAGCGGCGACAACTTTGTGCATTTCTACTAACCTTTTCGTTGGCCTTACTGCACGTTTGCATCTCGCAGCTGCTAGCTGATGTTTAACCTTTTTTTCTCATTTGAGCTTATTTGTGCTCAACTACCTGTTTAACCAGACAAAATGTTCGATTAGCAGCTATTTTTGAGTTGGTATATACAGTATATTAACCTTAGTATAACTACGGCTCTGCAGTCAAACGCGCATCATTGAAGATCGCGGGATCAGAAATTCCGTAATAGAGGTTCAAGATGCTATCAACCAAGGGTTTAGAGCTCCATCGCCCGTTCTTGCCGGTCTACAGTGCCAGTGAAGGCAAAGTAAAACTCGCACTTGATAACAATTCATATTCGCTTTTATTCAAAAAAGCTCTTCCCTTACTCTTATTAACTTTCTGCATCACTTTTAATAGTTACGCGGCACAAACTGACAACAACTCCTCAATTAATCATGCAGCCTCGATTGATTTCGTAAAAGGCTACGCTACCGTACTACCAAATAGCAACAAAGCAACAAAGCAACAGCGGTGTTTGCTAAACGTGGAATGCGAGTTGTAGAGAAAGATCTTATCGTCACGGGTGAAAACGGATTTGTGAGCTTAAGCTTTAGCACGGGAACGGTTGTTAATATTCAACCCTCAAGCGAAGTTGGCATTGATAAAATCAACTGTCCATCGACTGACACTCAATGTAGCATCGAATTAAACGCGATATCCGGCAGTGTGAATTCTGATGTTAAAAACATAAATTCAAACGGCGTGAATTTTACGATTACAACGCCTTATGCAACGGCTGCAGTCAGAGGCACTGTATTTGATATCGATATTTCAAATAGTCATTTGTTGGCTGGTGTAACCAAGGGACGTGTACAAGTCAGTTCTACATCTGACCAAATAGAATTGCCCGAAAATTTTGGAACTAAAGTTGAACTAAACCAACCACCATCAGATCCGAAGCCTTTACTACAAGCTCCCGTATTCAAGTCAGAAACACCCAGATATTTTGGGGCTGATGAATTGAGTTGGGATCGCGTGAACTTGGCTAATCAGTATATTGTTGCTTTCAATGACGCTACTGGTCTGGTCAATCGCACTTTTCTAACGGACACAATACAACCACTAGAAGAACTCAGTGTTGGCACCTATACAGCCGTCATTCGCGCTGTTGACGATGAAGGGTTCAAAGGTAACCCCGCCAGTAAGACATTCGATATTGTAAAAACAGAAAAGCAACTAAGCGGACCCAGATTAACTTCAACAGTCAATGCCAACAGCTATTCTCTAACACTACTAAATCAACAAGCTACATCGAATCAAGTTGAGCTCATTTTCTCCCCAACAAGAAATTTTGAACAATTCGTGAGTCTCGACATATCACCCAACGAGGTTGTCGGCGGTGTTCGACCAGCCAACACAATTTATATAACTGCCAGGGGCATTGTGAACAATACAACGGTCACGCGATTCGGGCCTATAATTGTAATACCGGCTCGGTAATAGCTTTGCACCTTCGAACTACATTTTAATCGATTGATGCTCTTGCATGAGTTTAGTGTCAGGTTGATGAAGAAGGAGTGTGATGACACACTCCTCCCCTTTTACACCACTTAGCTAATTACTTAGACCAGCTTTTAATAAGCTCATCATAGGAAATGGTCACGCCATCAGGCTTCTCATTTTCTAGTTTCGCTTTTGGAGAACCAGGTTGCGCTAACCAGTGATCGGCACCTTTTTCTTCATTTAACTTAGGACCTAAATCACCTTGAACACCTGCGCGTTCGAGCCGCGAAAGTACTTTTTCCTGAGCTTCACAAAGACCATCTAACGCGCCTTGTGCTGTTTTAGCACCAGACATCGCGTCACCAATGTTCTGCCACCACAGCTGAGCCAGCTTCGGATAATCAGGAACGTTAGTACCGGTTGGTGACCACTGTACTCGTGCGGGTGAGCGATAAAATTCGATCAAACCGCCGAGCTTGTCAGCACGATCAGTGAAGTGCTGTGAGTTGACAGTAGATTCACGAATAAAAGTGAGGCCAACATCAGACTTCTTCAGATCGATCGTTTTCGATGTCACGAACTGAGCGTAAAGCCAAGCTGCTTTTGCACGATCAACTGGAGTTGACTTCATCAAAGTCCAAGAACCAGCGTCTTGATAACCTATCTTAGTGCCTTCAGTCCAGTACGCACCATGTGGAGAAGGAGCCATACGCCACTTTGGTGTACCGTCCTCATTCATCACAGGCAGATCAGGGACAACGGTTGCAGCTGTAAACGCTGTGTACCAGAACATTTGCTGTGCAACATTACCCTGTGCAGGGACAGGACCCGCTTCGCCGAATGTCATACCTGCAGCTTCTGGCGGAGAGTACTTCTGAAGCCACTCAATTGCCTTTGTCACAGCATAAACCGCCGCTGGTGAATTAGTAGCACCACCACGAGCAACACAAGAACCTGTTGGTTGAGACTGCTCGTTTACACGAATGCCCCACTCATCAACTGGCAAACCGTTTGGCTCACCAACATCTCCCATACCAGCCATAGACATCCAAGCATCGGTATAGCGCCAGCCCAACGATGGATCTTTCTTACCATAATCCATGTTGCCGTAGACCTCACCATCAACACCAAGGCGTGAGAGGTCGCGACCGGTAAAGAACTCAGCAATATCTTCGTATGCTGACCAATTTACCGGAACGCCGAGATCGTAGCCGTATTTGGCTTTGAAGTCGGCTTTGTTTTGATCGTCGTTGAACCAATCGTACCGGAACCAATAAAGGTTTGCGAATTGCTGATCCGGTAGCTGATAAAGTTTTCCATCCGGCGCGGTAGTAAAAGAAGTACCGATAAAGTCATCAACATCCAAACCTGGATTGGTTACGTCTTTACCTTCACCTGCCATCCAATCTGTCAGGTTCCGTACCTGCTTATATCGCCAGTGAGTACCGATCAGATCGGAATCATTAACGTAACCGTCATAGATGTTTTCACCCGTTTGCATTTGGGTTTGCAACTTCTCAACAACGTCACCTTCGCCAATAAGATCATGGGTCACTGTGATGCCTGTAATGGCTGTAAAAGCAGGTGCAAGAACTTGAGACTCATACTCGTGAGTACCAATGGTCTCTGAAACTACTTTGATTTCCATACCAGCAAAAGGCTTCGCAGCATCGATAAACCATTGCATTTCAGCTTTCTGTTCGCTATCACTTAGTACCGACAACCCACCAATCTCGTCACCGAGAAAAGCTTCTGCGGCATCCATATCTGCCTGAACTACATGGGTACCACCTATGAATAAAGCGACCGCTACTGCGGTTTTATTCAATTTATACTTACGCATTGGATTCCTCCTGGGTTTGTGTAATGCGTACAACTAAACACCTTTAAACGAAATTGAACACAAAAACTGCATAGATCAATGACACGCCTAAGGCCCACCACAAGTTCGACCCGATTAATCCGAGCCAAGCAAGATGTATAAAAGCACTTCCGAGTAACGACAGAAACAGTCGATCCCCTCTAGTGGTCTCAAATCGAAGAATACCGACTCTGGGTCCACCACCAGGCTTGAACACCTCCCATATACACATGAGAGAAAGCAAACCTAAGATTGTTAGAAAAAAAATCGCGGTAGGATTTGTCCACGCCATCCAGGAAAGATTCATGATCTCGATCTCAAGTTAGACACGTCCAAGAGCAAAGCCCTTCGCGATGTAATTACGCACGAAATAGATAACCAGTGCGCCAGGAATAATTGTTAACACACCGGCTGCAGCGAGTAGGCCCCAATCCATTCCAGCAGCCGATACCGTTCTTGTCATGATGGCGGTGATCGGCTTGGCATCTGTCACGGTTAATGTTCTTGCGATCAACAACTCCACCCAAGAGAACATAAAACAGAAGAATGCGGCAACACCAATACCCGACGCAATAAGCGGCATAAATATCTTCACAAAGAACTTAGGGAACGAGTAACCATCAATATAAGCTGTTTCGTCGATTTCTCTGGGCACACCTGACATAAACCCTTCTAGTATCCAAACCGCTAATGGCACATTGAACAGACAGTGCGCCAACGCCACAGCGATGTGCGTATCGATCAACCCAAAAGAGGAATAGAGTTGAAAGTACGGTAATGCGAATACAGCTGGAGGTGCCATTCGATTAGTGAGAAGCCAAAAGAACATATGCTTATCGCCTAAAAATCGAAATCGACTGAATGCATACGCTGCAGGTAAAGCTACCGATAGGGAGATAATCGTATTTAGGACAACATAGGTTATGGAGTTTATGTACCCGTTATACCAAGAGGGGTCGTTGAATATCGTTACGTAGTTTTGCAGTGTCGGGTTCTGAGGCCACAGCGTAAACGTATTGAGTATCTCTTGGTTTGTTTTGAAGCTCATGTTGACAAGCCAATAGATAGGCAACATCAGAAACACAATGTAGGTCGTTGGCACTAACCATTTAAAATGGAGGCTCGACTTTGACTTGTTGGCCTGTCTTGCATTCTTAAAATCGATGGAATTGTTAGCGGAGTCAGCACTGCTCAATTGTTTACTCATTAATCTTGCTCCACTCTCGGGTCTGGCTTTTCAGCACCATAATTCTCCATAACGGTGAAGAAAACCCAAGACAGAAGCAGCACTATAAGAAAATATATGATTGACATGGCGGCAGCCGGGCCCAAGTCGAACTGTCCAATTGCCGTCTTAACCAAGTCGATTGATAAGAAAGTAGTGGAATTACCTGGCCCACCTCCGGTTAACACAAATGGTTCTGTGTAAATCATGAAGCTGTCCATAAACCGAAGTAGAACGGCGATCAACAGAACCCGTTTTATTTTTGGTAGTTGAATGTACTTGAATACTTTCCATTTCGATGCACCATCGATACGCGCCGCCTGATAGTAAGCCTCCGGAATTGAGACCAAACCTGCGTAGCACAAAAGCACAACCAGACTTGTCCAATGCCACACGTCCATCACAACAATGGTTGCCCAAGCGTCAAATACATTTGTTGCATAATTGTAGTCAACGCCAAGCTTCATCAGAGTATTACCTAAAAGCCCGATATCGGCACGGCCAAACACTTGCCAAATGGTGCCAACGACATTCCATGGAATTAACAGAGGCAAAGCCATCAGAATGAGACAAACAGGAACCCAAATGCCTTTTTTAGGCAATGAAAGCGCTATAAAAATTCCCAGCGGAATCTCTATAGCCAAAATGATCGCAGAGAACAATAAGTTTCGACCTAATGCATCATGAAATCTACTCGAATGAAGCACCTCTATAAACCACTCGGTTCCTACCCAATAAAATACGTTGTTACCAAAGGTATCCTGCACGGAATAGTTAACGACTGTCATTAGCGGGATAATTGCACTAATGGCGACCAGTACAAACATTGGTAATACAAAAAACCAAGCTTTATTGTTGAACGGCCTATTCATCGATGCTGTCTCCGTTTACAAGAAACGAATCTTGATAAACACATATGCGTTCCGGGTCGAAGATGGCATAGGGCTCACTCGGTATCTCGCTATCTTCATCAACAATCACATTGACGCTTACACCTTCTATAGTTCCACGAACAATTTTTTGTCTTCCAACGTCTTCAATTGCATCGAGGTTGAATTTCATACTTTGAGGCCCGGCCTTACTTGCTGAAACAAGAGTTATAAACTCTGGCCTTATGCCAATTTCCATTTTGCCGGCAAGCTGCGAATACCCTTTGGTGAGCTCTAGATCAACTGACCCCAGTTTCAACATTTTACCTGTCACCACCCCTGGCAATATATTCATGCCAGGCGAACCGATGAAATACCCAACGAAGGTATGCGCCGGATTATCGAACAGCTCTTCAGGTGTACCAACTTGCAGTACATCACCTTCCAACATCACCACAACCTTGTCGGCGAAAGTCAGAGCCTCTGTTTGGTCGTGAGTAACATAGATCATTGTGTGACCTAGTTGCTCATGTAATGATTTGAGTTTGGTGCGCAGCTGCCATTTCATGTGCGGGTCAATAACCGTTAACGGTTCGTCGAATAAAATAGCGCTAACGTCATAACGAACGAGTCCACGTCCCAGTGATATCTTCTGCTTTTCATCAGCAGTTAGGCCTTGCGCGCGCCGATTAGCTTTATCTGAAAGTTCAAGCGTCTGAAGCATGTCAGCAACACGCTTGTCGATCTCCGACCGATCAACTCCCCGATTGATCAGGGGAAACGCTAGGTTTTCAGCAACAGTCATCGTGTCGTAGATGACTGGAAACTGAAATACCTGTGCAATATTCCTCTGCTCGGGAGTCATCAAAGTCATGTCTTTGTTGTCGTAGAGCACACGCCCGTTAGAAGGGGTAAGCAGGCCCGATATAATGTTTAGTAGAGTAGTTTTTCCACAACCAGAGGGACCCAAAAGCGCATAGGCTCCCTCATCCTCCCACTGGTAGTCAATATTCTTCAAAGCATAATCATTGTCTGACGTCGGACTGGGGTTAAACGAGTGCGATATCTTATCGAGCGTTATTTGCACCATGATTATGCAGCTTCACTATTTTGCACAGGCGAGCGCACCAGAGCGCCAGCTGAATTGAACATATAAAATCTCGACGGGTCTAAATACACATCGATAGCATCACCCGTGTTCACCCGATGCACACCATGAGTGAGCAGTACCCATTGATCTTGCTCAGTTTCCACGTGGATGAATGTCTCAGAGCCAGAAATTTCACTGGTTGCGACGATTGCATTTAACTTCACGCAATAGCGCGCACTCGATGAAAGTGACACATGGTGTGGTCGGATGGCCACAGTATATGAATCGTTTGGCAATTCATGTGACGCTGAACCGAGTTGGCGTTTACCGTAGATTAGTCCTGCATCCGTTTTCGTAACCTTTGCCAGATTCAAAGGTGGATCGGAAAATATCTGCGCAGTCGTAATGTCTACCGGTTTCTTGTATACATCTATGGTTGAACCAAACTGCGTGACACGACCTTCGCAAAGAGTCGCTGTATGGCCACCCAGCATTAGTGCCTCATAAGGTTCAGTTGTCGCATAGACCAGTATCGCACCCGATTTACTGAATATGCGGGGTAACTCTACGCGTAGCTCTTCGCGCAATTTATAATCCAGATTTGCCAGAGGCTCATCGAGCAAAACTAACTCGGCATCTTTAACAAGTGCACGGGCAATAGCGGTACGTTGTTGTTGTCCGCCTGAGAGGTTGAGTGGAGTGCGCTCTAAATAGTCAGAGAGTTTGAGTAAGTCCGCAGCCTCTCTCACTTTGTTGTCTAATGCTTTTTCATCTAGTCCGGCAAGCCGCAGTGGCGATGCGATATTCTCGTAAACTGTGAATCCAGGGTAGTTAATAAATTGCTGGTAAACCATCGCTATATTTCTGCGACGTACTTTCACACCAACAACGCTTTTACCATCAATTGAGATATCCCCACTGGTTGGACGATCGAGTCCAGCCATCAGACGCATGAGGCTTGTTTTTCCCGAGAGAGTTGGACCCAACAGAATATTTAAAGAGCCCCGCTCCATTTTCAATGACACGTCATTGATATGCAGCTCAGTTCCAACTTGTTTGTTAACACCGGCAAGTTCAAGCATTGCAAACCTTCCTCAATTGACTACCTTTCCCAGCACTCACCAAGTGTTGTGTTGTCATCATCTGATTTCGTTGTACCTATCAAATTGAATTTTCGAAGTAAACATTAAATTGACCAATAACGAAAGTCAATCGAAACTTTTTTATATCTAAGGAAGTCCTCTAAGCAGAGGTTTTGGTTGTTGCAACATCGAAACTATCGAGCAGCTTTCGGAATTCAGGATTTTGAACACGGTCAGTCACAAACATATCGATCTTTGAAATATGCCCAATCCGAACAGGGGCTGTTCTTTTCATGCTTTGTCGAATCGGCCACCAGAATGACGTGCTTGGCGTTCGACACAATAGCTTGTGAAACTTTCGCCTCTCGTAAATCAAAATCAAGTAGGTCACCATTCGTATTCATCGCCGACGCACCTATGACAGCATAGTCAACTTGGAATTGATTAATGAAATCTATAGTGGATTCGCCAACGATACCTCCATCACTTGATCTCACTTTTCCGGCCGTAATAAATACTTGGTTTTCTCGATAAGGACTTAGGATACTGGCTACATTAATATTATTCGTGATAACCATGAGTCGTTTGTGCCGCATTAGAGCCTGTGCAACGGCCTCCTTGGTCGTGCCTATGTTGATAAAAAGAGACGCGTTGCTGGGAATGATATTCGCTACCGCTTGGCCAAGCGCCTGCTTCTCTTTATGTGCAATGATTCTGCAAGCTTCGTAGCTCACATTATCAATCATCGAGGCCAACCGGGCACCACCATGGACTCGCTCCAACAATCGGCCTTCGCTTAAAACTCCCAAATCTTTCCTGATTGATTGTGGCGTAACTTGGAACATTTCTACCAAGGCTTCAACAGAGACGAGGCCCTTCACTTTTGCGACTTGTAGTATTTCATTTTGGCGAGACGAATACAAAACAAGATTTTCGTTTGGTTTTCGTAAACACTAAACAAAAACGGAAAGAAACTCGTAAATCGTTGCTAACACCATCCAGCTGATGAAACCGGCATCATTTACACTCTTCGTATTGCATACTTATGGGAATCAATCAAAACTGTGCCGCCGCATTACAAGCCTCATGGAACAAGTCGCAAAATGTTAGTGGTCGAATCGAGTAAAAGTACGTCCACTTAAAAAACAGCGTGCACCGAAAAAACAAGGTCAGGCATCCATGCACCAGTTATATCGGAAGCCACATCAATTTGAAATAGCCTTGGCACTTATCGAAATGAATTAGAACCGTTAAATGAAACCCGAAGGTGCAAAATGTCTCAAAAATATTTTAAACAGCCAATAAGGGTTAAGCTGATATTCCAAAACAAAGTGTCTCATTGATAGGGGTGGACCGAGTGCACGAATGTGCTCGGCAAAGGGCAACAATCCGAACTGGAGGGATACGACGAGACCGGGCTATGTGGGAAGCTGCAGATGTTCGTGAAGATGAACATCCCATCAAACTATTCGACAGCTACCCAACATGCCCTGAATGTTTTACTAACCAAGAAAAGGCGCGACAACCGAGTACAGCATTTTATAACCTGTATTAAGGGTTATCTCGTTGATGATCGTTTCTGAGGATATTAAGCCGGCAGATGGTGATAGCGGTGGCTTGGATGGATCAAAACCTGAGTAGATAGCCAAGCCACACAGGGCAACTCCTACAATGAGCAATACGATGCTTGATAGCACGGTAAGTGGGAAACGAAATAACCGATTAATCTCTAACCGCGACCAATACGCAACGATAATTAAAACAGTTAATACCAATCCGATTATTGCCGGAATCATGTAAGCCGACCAAAGACTTGCAAACATAGTAACCGGATCTTTTATCGCAGTGAGTACAGAGAGATCAGGACGCACGCCTTGTTCAGCTAAAAAATAAGGGGTTATGAGTTCGGAGAAGAGGATAAAAAACATGCCTAGCATGAGCAAGAATATGACAAGAAATTTGGCAAACCCGCGAGTTACGCTCAACATACCAAACAAACAACCGAGCACCACCACTGGCAACAATAAGATACCCATCAGTGCAAGATCGTATCGCAACCCCATCACGAATATATCCAGCAAAGCATTCGACTCCATTGCTTTAGGAAATTGCCAAAGAACGTAGGCTGTTCGTATTAGTGTCAATAAAAAGACACCAATAAAAAGAAACAGCGCTAAATGTCGAAGTAAGTGTGTTGCCGACAAACGAGATTTCATTTCTGACTCACAAGAGATTATGCCGTGAGGCTGTTGTTGGAATTATAGCAGCGCGCGATAACAATCGAATCGGCACGCACCAGAAGTTTGTTGTGAACTTGCGCTGGAACCGTATCGTTGCCAAACGTGTCTAGAAGCACCTCCCAATGAGATCCGAGTTCTGGCATGCGCCCCAACTGGAACTCTTCAACCGCATGCCCCAAATTGAACAATATCAAAATGGCATCACCCACCTCTGGCTCGCCGTGATTATCCATCGCCTCGCTAGCATCACCCGGCAGCAACATTCCGAGAAAATTACTTTCGTGGTTATGCCAATCGGCGTCTGACATCGGCTCTGCATGCTGGTTGTACCAACTGACATCGGGTACCGACGTTGAACGAGATTGCAATTGCGCATGTAAAAAATGAGGTCGGCGTAGTGCAGGTTGCTCACGCCGAATACGAATCAAGCGAGAAAGAAACTTTTGCAAACCACGATCTGCTCGGCGCGCACGCCAATCAACCCAGCCGATCGGATTATCCTGACAGTAAGCATTATTATTACCTTGCTGCGAGTTACCAATTTCATCGCCAGCCAAAATCATTGGAACACCTTGCGATACTAGTAAGCAGGTCAAAAGGTTTTTTTGCTTTCTATTACGGTTAGCGTTTATATCTTTATCGCGTGTTTCACCTTCATAGCCACTATTAGATGAATAGTTCGCGCCATGCCCGTCTCGATTATCCTCGTTATTTGCGCCATTGTGCTTATGGGCATAGCTTACTAAGTCACGCAAAGTAAAACCGTCGTGGGATGTAATGAAATTCAGGCTAGAGGCAGGTGTGCGTTTCGCCCACTCAAACACATCACTACTTCCAAGAAGGTAATCGGCAAATTCGGGCAATAATCCGGTCTCACCACGCCATATACGGCGGATGGTGTCACGATATCGATCATTCCATTCAGACCAACCACGTGGAAATTGACCCAACTGATAACCACCAAGACCGATATCCCAAGGCTCCGCGATAAGTTTAGTCTCAGCGAGCTCGGGGTCTTGGCTTAGCGCATCAAAAAATCCGCAACCTCGATCAAAACCGTTTTTCTCCCGACCCATAACAGACGCAAGATCAAAGCGGAATCCGTCCACATGCATATCGGTTGCCCAGTAGCGCAGGCTATCCATGACTAACTGGAGAACGCGTGGGTGCGCAACATTCACAGTATTACCGGTGCCGGTGTCGTTGAGGTAGTAACGTTTGTTGTCGTCAAGTCGATAATACGACGCGTTATCGATACCGCGAAAGCTCAGTGTCGGGCCTAATTCATTGCCCTCTGCCGTATGGTTATAAACCACATCCATGATCAGCTCGATACCGGCACGGTGAAGTCCTCGGACCATGGCCCTAAATTCCAAAATAGGGTCCGCCATAGCATAGCGGTTAGCTGGCGCAAAAAAACCGAGAGAGTTATAGCCCCAATAGTTACTTAATCCGTTTTCAATAGTAAAACTTTCATCGACGAACGCATGCACAGGGAGTATTTCAACCGCGGTCACGCCAAGTTCATTCAAGTGGCGCACAACAGCGCTCGAACCAAGCGCGCTATACGTTCCGCGACGTCGACCAACCAAACCCGGGAAATATCGAGTCAGTCCTTTGACGTGCGCTTCGTAAATAACGCTGTCTTTCATGGGTATGCGCGGATGATGATCATTACGCCAAACAAACGAGTTATCAACAACCACGCTTTTAGGAACAAATGCGGCACTGTCACGAGCATCAAATGACAAATCGGCATCGGCATGACCCATTTCAAAGCCGTACAGCTCATCACACCAAATCAATTCCCCGTGCAATTGTTTGGCATAGGGATCGATCAGTAATTTGTTTGGATTAAATCGGTGACCAACTTGCGGCTCATAGGGCCCATGCACGCGGTAACCGTACAGCTGACCCGGGGCGCATCCTGCCAAATACCCATGCCACGCATCGTTAGTTCGCCCAATTAACGCGAGCCGTGCAACCTCAACCGAGCCTGTTTCATCGAACAGGCACAGCTCAACCTTCTCGGCATGCGCCGAAAAAATTGAGAAATTAACACCCGCAGCGTCTGGTGTTGAGCCAAAAGGAGCGGGCTTTCCGGGTAGTAGTTTAAGTGAGCCTATTGCGCCTTGGGAGGCGTGCCCAACGGAGACAGATTCCATATGTCCCTATTATAGTCACGCATTGTTCGATCTGTAGAAAATCGACCACTGTTCGCGGTATTTAACATACACATGCGAGTCCACTGACTTTGGTCAGCCCAGGTTGCCGATACTTTGTCTTGAGCATCCAGATAGGCGGGGAAGTCAGCAATGGTCATCCAAGGATCATCTCCACTGGTTGTGGCATCGATCGCATGACTAATCATATCGGGGTCACCGCAATCGAACATGCCTGATGCGAATGCATCGAGCACGGCTTTAACACGCGATTCAATGGCAATGACTGCTGCTGGTGAGTAACTTGGGCGTAACGCTTCAACCTCGTCAACCGATAGGCCAAAACGAAAGAAATTCTCGGCACCAACCGCTTCGAGAATTTCGACATTCGCACCATCAAGTGTTCCGATAGTTAACGCACCATTCATCATGAACTTCATATTACCGGTGCCAGAAGCTTCTTTACCAGCAGTTGATATTTGCTCTGACAAATCGGCAGCCGGTGCGATGATCTCCATTGCAGATACGTTGTAGTCAGGCAAGAACACTAAACGCAGCTTGTCTTTTGTTCGTGGGTCATTGTTGATCACTGAGGCAACGTTGTTAATCAGTTTCACAATGGCTTTTGCCATGTAGTAACCAGGAGCAGCTTTACCCGCAATCAAAATAAAGCGCGGTGCCGCACCTTCGTCAGTGCCGTTGATAATTTGTAAATAGCAATGTGCTGCATGCAATGCGCACAACAATTGGCGCTTATATTCATGCATACGTTTCACTTGTACGTCGAACAACATATCGGTTGATACAACCACACCCGTGCGCTCTTCAACCAAATTGGCTAATCGAAGCTTATTCGTTGTTTTAACGTCTTTCCAACGTTTTTGTAAATCACTGTCGTCAACATTCGGGATAAGTCGTTCTAGTTGATCGAGATCATCAACCCATGCGGTTCCAATTTGCTCGTTGAGCAATGCGCGTAAATCAGGATTGCAGTGCGCCAACCATCGACGCTGGGTAACACCATTGGTCTTGTTGTTAAATCGCTCAGGCCATAGAGTAAAAAAGTCTTTAAATAAACCTTTTTGCAGTAAGTCGGAATGCAGCTGTGCAACGCCATTGACAGAAAAACTTCCAACGATGGCAAGGTTCGCCATACGGACAACTGGATTTTCATCAAATGAAACAATAGACATGTGAGATTGCTTTTCAGCATCACCTGGCCATTGTCGTGCTACCTGTAAAAGGAAACGACGATTGATTTCTTGAATAATTTCAATTGGCCGAGGCAGCAAGGTTTCTAGCATACCCAAAGACCAACACTCTAATGCTTCGGGCAATAAGGTGTGATTGGTGTAGGCCAAGCAACGAGTCACGACTGTCCAAGCATCGTCCCAAGACATCGCATGCTCATCGATAAGCAGCCGCATTAATTCAGCCACCGCCAAACTTGGATGCGTATCATTCATCTGAAAACAATGCATCTCAGAGAACTCATCAAAGTTATCGTGCGTGTTTAGCCAAATACGCATGGCATCTTGCAAACTTGCCGAGACTAAAAAGTATTGTTGACGTAAGCGCAAGACCTTGCCGTTCTCACTACTGTCATTCGGGTACAACACCATGGTGATATTTTCGGCATCTGTTTTAGCGGATACCGCTTCCGCATAGCCACCTGCATTAAATTCTGATAGGTCAAATTCGTCAGAAGCCGATGCCGACCAAAGCCTCAGGGTGTTAACGATATCGTTGCCATGACCTGGTACAGGCACATCGAATGGGACAGCCAACACCTCATCAGTTGTGTGCCATTCGCGCTTGTCTGGAGATGTGCCGGATGTGTCTGGTTGAACGTGTCCACCAAAGCGAACAACAACCGTATGTTCTGGTCGTTCGATTTCCCATACGTGACCATCACGCAACCAGTTATCTGGCTTCTCGATCTGATAGCCATTTTCAATTTCTTGACGAAACATGCCATACCGGTAGCGTAAACCGTATCCGGTCACTGGCAAAGCAAGCGATGCACAACTGTCTAGAAAACAAGCTGCAAGGCGCCCTAGTCCACCGTTACCCAATCCCGCATCATGTTCAAGACTTTCAAGATCTTCAAGCTGCATGCCTAACTGGTTTAGTGCTTGACGAACTGGCTCAACCAGTTCTAAGTTCTGAACCGCATTGGATAGTGATCGTCCCATCAAAAATTCAAGTGACATGTAACAGGTCCGACGCGTATCCCTGCTTTCCGTTTCCGCTCGAGTTGTTCGCCACTGATCCATGAGCCTGTCGCGAACCGCTAATGCGAGCGCACTGTAAAGATAATGCGGTGATGCATTGTCGATATCTCGACCGAGTGTGTGGGAGAAATGCTGAATAATGGATTTTTTCAGTGCATCGACATCGTCGCTGACCGATACCGACCCCGCCTGCCAATCACCATCTGCGGAGAGCAGCTCTCTTGCCTGTGTGTGCACGTTAGAAACGGCTGAATTTGAACTTAAAGACATGTTATTAATTCTGTGACTTGGTCGCGTTTATGGTTAGGGTCAGAGAGTAGCAGTTGTTAGTCTCTTTTATACACAGGGTATCGGTACTTAGCCCGATTATTAAAATCGCTTTGTGATTATCGCTTCGCGTTATATGCTAAATGCTGACTAATTGGACTAGAACTTATGAGCCAGCTCAAAGAAAGGAACGTTTCAAGGGTAACGCGCAAGACCATGGCGTTGATACTCGCAGGTGGTCAGGGCAGCCGACTGCACGAGCTAACCACTTGGCGGGCCAAACCTGCTGTCCCATTTGGCGGCAAATTTAGAATCATCGATTTTCCATTATCAAATTGTATTAACTCTGGTATCCGTCGCGTTGGCGTGGTTACGCAGTACAAATCTCACTCTCTAGTACGTCACATTATGCGAGGCTGGTCCGGTTTCAAGGCTGAATTCGGCGAATTTGTTGAGGTCTTACCTGCATCACAGCGAGTTGATGAAACTTGGTACAAAGGCACCGCTGATGCTGTTTTTCAAAATTTGGACATTATTAGACGCCAAAATCCAGAATACGTCCTTGTGCTTGGCGGTGACCACATTTACAAAATGGATTACGGGCCATTGATGGCCGCGCATGAAGCCCGAGAAGCCGACATAACGGTTTGTTGTATTGAAGTCGCTAAGGAAGAAGCTGCGGGTGCATTTGGTGTTATCACAGTTGACGAATCTGGGCGTGTCATCGCATTTGATGAAAAACCAGCCAATCCGACAGAAATACCCGGAAAGCCAGGGCGGGTGCTTGCATCCATGGGCAACTACGCATTCAACACCGGGTTTCTCTATGAACAGCTTATTTATGACGCAGATGACCCCAACAGCTCATCCGATTTTGGTAAAGATATGTTGCCGCGAATTGTCGACAAATATCGAGTCTTTGCCTATCCCATGGGTGCCGGTGATCGTCGCACTTACTGGCGAGATGTCGGCACGTTAGATGCCTATTGGTCCGCCAACATGGAGTTGCTCGATTTTCAACCAGAACTGGATTTATACGATAAGGTTTGGCCCATTTACACCCATCAAGAGCAATTGCCACCCGCTAAATTCGTCCACGACGATGAAGATCGCCGTGGTATGGCGATCAACTGCATGGTTTCAGGCGGCTGCATTATCTCTGGCGCGAATATCAAAAATACGTTGTTGTTCTCCAACGCCCACGTGCGTTCTTACAGCTCCATTGAAGACTCAGTCCTTTTGCCAGATGTTGTCATCCACAGGCACTGTAAAATTCGTCGCGCCATCATCGACGTCGGGTGCGTTCTGCCAGAAGGAACAGAAATTGGCTACGATGCCGAAAAAGACCGAGCCGCAGGCTTTCGCGTCACTGAGACTGGCATAACTCTTGTGACTCCAGACCAGCTCGGACAGTCTTTACACAAAATCCGCTAGGATTGCTCAGGCAACCGTTTTTACTAGAGAAAACAAGCTGTAATGCCGCAACACCCTCATATCTGCATGCTTGCAGCTGAAAACGATGTAATTCCCGGTGCCAAAGTTGGCGGCATTGGGGATGTCGTGCGTGACATTCCGAGAGCGTTAGCGCGCGAAGGCGCTAAGGTGACGGTCATCATTCCTGCCTACAACGCTTTCCATACCCTGCCCGGTTCAAAATTTGTTGACTCGGCGACGGTGAGTTTTGCGGGTCAACAAGAACAGGTTGAACTCTACGAGCTTTATCCTGATCGCGACCCAGGTGTTACCTATCTTGTGTTGCATCATGAGCAGTTTGGCGCTTGTGGTGCAGGCTCGGTTTATTGCGATGACCCTAGCGACCGACCGTTCGCGACCGATGCAACCAAATTTGCGCTGTTTTGTGCCGGAGCGCTGCAGTTCTTAAGTAATGGCGCTGTTGGTGACATCGACTTTCTTCATTTGCACGATTGGCACGCAGGGTTTGCAGCTATATTAAGAGAATACGATCCGGCATTTGCAGTACTTAAAAAAGTGCGCTGCGTATTCAGCATCCACAACTTAGCATTGCAAGGTATAAGACCGCTCGGAGGCGATACCTCGTCACTGAGTTATTGGTACCCAAACCTTGCTTACGAATCTCATTCTATAACCGACCCGCGTTGGCCAAATTGCGTAAACCCAGCTGCTGCCAGCATTCGACTTGTCGATATCGTACACACAGTATCTCCATCGTATAGTTTGGAAATAATTCAACCCAACGCACCGGCACGTGGCTTTCACGGTGGCGAAGGTCTTGAACGTGATTTACAACAGTGTGCAGATCGCAATGCATTGGTTGGGATCATTAATGGTATTGACTACGAAGAACTCAGCTCTGGACGCCTAGAGTGGCATGCGATGATGACCACCATCGGCAATACATTGCTCAGATGGCTAGGAGATAGCAGCTCTATAAACACGACTGACTATGTCGCACACCAACGCACTCAGCAATGGCTTAGTAGTAACAGACCACGGCATGTTTTTACCAGTGTCGGTCGGCTAACTAGCCAAAAAATGGCTTTGCTATTAGAACCAACATCTGAGGACAGTACGGTACTAGACGATATGCTAGTAAGCTTGGAAGGCTCAGGCGTATTTATTCTTCTCGGCTCAGGTGATAGCGAACTGGAAGCTATGTGTAGAAAAAGCGCATCGATACACGCAAACTTTTTATTCCTCAATCGCTACGCACAGTCTTTATCAGATTTACTGTTCGCCAATGGTGATGTTTTTCTGATGCCAAGCTCGTTCGAACCGTGCGGCATAAGCCAAATGTTGGCCATGCGTCATGGCCAACCTTGTATTGTGCATGCTGTTGGTGGGCTAAAAGATACGGTCACCGACATGGTTGATGGATTTCACTTTGGTGGCGATTCTGTCGAGCAGCAAGTTGAAGGGTTTCAGCACTGCTTGCAAAAGGTGTTAACCCTGCGCGACGAGCAACCTGAGCAATTTCGAAACATATCCAGTGCTGCACGTGAAACTCGATTCCATTGGAGTGATAGCGCTAAACAATATTTAAGCGAGCTATACGCATGACTACATTACTTGAACCGTCCGTTATTCAGGATATCGTTAATGGGCAATGTCGTGATCCATTTTCTATACTTGGCCTGCACCAAACCAAAACTGGTTGGATCGTTCGCACCTTCCAACCCACTGCTCAAAGTGCCTCTGTGTTGGATAGTGGCGGCGTAACGCATGACATGGCCGCTGTGGATCAAACTGGTTTGTTTGAGTGTTATTTAGCGAAAAAACCTGCTCAATACGAGCTGGTATTGACTAACGGTGACGATGTCTGGCAAATCAAAGACCCGTACTCATTTAACACAGCTATTGGCGAACTAGATCACCATTTATTTGGTGAAGGTACGCATCAACAACTCTATCAAATACTCGGGTCTCACCTGATTAGTTTAAACGGCGTCGCTGGAGTGCATTTCGGCGTATGGGCACCTAACGCTAAACGGGTCAGTGTTGTTGGAGCATTCAACCAATGGGATGGTCGCGTACACACCATGCGCAAGCACGACAGTACGGGAATATGGGACATATTTGTTCCAGACATAGGCAACATCACATTGTACAAGTACGAAATTGTGTCCGATTCAGGCGCTGTTTTACCACTTAAAAACGATCCCTATGCGCCCTACTTCGAACAACCGCCAGGCAACGCCTCTATTGTTTTTAAAAGTGAATTTATTTGGTCAGATGAGGAATACTTATTAGAGTGCAAAGCTGAACAACCCACCGAAATACCCATGTCCATTTATGAGGTGCACGCAGGATCGTGGCGATTAAATTTGCACGGTGAGTCGCTCACCTACCGAGAACTTGCAGAAACATTAGTCCCCTACCTGGTTGAAAATAATTTCACCTACGTTGAACTAATGCCAATAACAGAACACCCTTTCACTGGCTCATGGGGATACCAACCTATCGGGCTTTATGCACCGACATCGCGGTTTGGTAGCCCAGATGACTTTCGCTATTTTGTTGATCGCTGCCATGCGGAACACATTGGTGTCATCATGGACTGGGTTCCTGCACACTTCCCAACCGATGAACACGGATTGGGCATGTTCGATGGTACACATCTCTACGAGCACGCCGACCCTCGCCAAGGTTTTCATCAAGACTGGGAAACCCTCATTTATAACTACGGTCGCCGCGAAGTGGCTAATTACCTTTACAGCAATGCAGTGTATTGGATAAAAGAATTTCATCTCGACGGTCTGCGTGTCGATGCAGTAGCGTCTATGTTGTATTTGGACTACTCGCGCGAAGAAGGACAATGGATCCCCAATGAGCATGGTGGTCGTGAAAACCTTGAAGCCATGGCGTTTTTAAAACGCATGAACGAACTGGTTCATGCTGAAGGTGGAATAACGTTGGCTGAAGAATCAACTTCATTTCCTGGTGTGAGCCATCCAACCGACTCGGGCGGACTTGGCTTTACTTTCAAATGGAACATGGGGTGGATGCACGATACGCTGGACTACATGAGTAAAGATCCTGCTTACCGAAAATATCACCACAACGATTTAACGTTCGGACTAACGTATGCTTTCAGTGAAAACTTTCTATTGCCTATCTCACATGACGAAGTGGTTTACGGCAAAGGATCGTTGCTCAATAAAATGCCAGGCGATGAATGGCAAAAATTTGCTAATTTGCGAGCCTGCTTCGCCCACATGTTTACCTATCCCGGAAAAAAGCTCACCTTCATGGGTAGCGAGATTGCACAACCCGCTGAATGGGCCCATGAAGGAAGTATAGAGTGGGACTTACTCGAAAAAGATGGCCATAGAAAAATACAATCGCTAGTCAGGGACTTGAATAGACTTTACCGATCCCAACCATCGTTGCATGAAGGAGATTGCCGCTCTGATGGATTTGAGTGGATAGACTGTAGTGATGTTGACCAAAGCGTTATTTGCTTTTATCGATTCGCCATCAACAGAAAAGACAGCACTATTGTGGTGTGCAATTTTACCCCCGCCCCCAGACAAGAGTATCGCATTGGTATCAATGAGCCAGGCGAATATATTGAGGTGCTCAATACCGACTCTGAATATTACGGTGGAAGCGGTATGGGCAATTCCGGTCGGATTGCTAGTGATGATACAGAGTGCCACACTCGTCCTCACTCATTGAGCTTGACATTGCCACCTTTGAGCGTTATCGCCTTGCGCTTGCACAGCAATGGTTAAATCCTGACCAATAGTGCATCTGCGCCAGAGAGATGACGGGCACATCTCAGTTCTTTCCTTGTAACCTTTGAACCTTGCTACAATTTGGCCACGACACGTTTTACGCTAATTGTTATAAAGCTTATGAAATCTCTGCTCGCACTTCTCTTGCTCGGCATCGCGCTCGGAATTGGATTCTGGAAAACGCAATACCCCGAAGCCACGCTGAACGATTTGTCCAGCACCGCCGGTGGTGGGCTCAGCAAAATTAAAAGCTCAGTTGCGTCTTTAACTGACGGCGGCGCATCGGCAGATGCCATAACTGGCCGATTAGATACGATTGAGGCTGAATTGGTTGAAACACAACGCGCAGCTGATCCATCAGTCGTGAACGGTCGCTTGACCGATGCTGAGCGCCGCATGGATGCGTCGGAGACACAAATCGATCAGCTTGATCAATCGATCGACGAACAAAGCACTGCTATTAGTGCCTTGACGACAGGCCCTGGCGCGGTGGCCGCCCAGGTATCAGCAATTGATAATCGACTCAACCTACTCAATCGACGAATCGACGAACAGTCGCAACAATTCGATGCAGACAGCATAAATAGTTCTCTTAGCGAGCTCAGCTCTGACATATCCCAATTACAAGAAAGCCAAAAGCGTGCGACCGACGAACAATCTGCGACGCTTGCTGGCATGGGTGACAAACTCAATTCATTTGAGGCGCGTTTGAACACACTTTCATCTGATGCCGGAAATGGTCAAACTGAAGCGGTTGCTAGTGTCAATGCTCAAATAGATCAACGCATGGCTCTTCTGGAAAACAAGCTAGGCACGACAACTTCCGACTCGTTGAGGATCGAGTCAATGACCAACGAGCTGTCGGCATCCAGAGTAAAAATGAACGCATTGGAGTCGAGCGTGACTGCTAGCACACAGCAAATTGCAGAGATGAACCGCACAATTGAATCTTTGAAAACCCAAAGTGAATCCACATCCATTGACGACCAGCAATCCAAACTTCGTGTGCAGTTAGCGAACTTACAGAATCAAATTAATCAAGGCGGCGGCAATGCTGACATTGCAGAATTAACTGACTCTTTGCAGGCCACTCGTGAGCGCATACAAACACTTGAACAGCGAGTGGTTGACTTGCCAGCATCATCGACAGAAGCGACTGATGCAACACAGGCCCAGAGTGCATTGGAAGCGCAAATTCGTGCATTAGAGAGCAAACTTGCCAATTTTGAAGCAAACCCGAAACTGGCAAATTCCATCACCGAAGTTGAAGAAAAAGTCTCAGCGCTTGCAGCAAAAGGCTATGTGACTCAAGAAGAGTTGCGAAGTCAACAACAAGCAAAAAGTACTGAATACAAAATCTATTTTGAGCGCAACAGCACCGCGATTACCGAAGCTGCTGGTAACGTTCTTAATTCGTTTATCGCGCAAGAAAAAAATCGAACCACGGGCGTATCTATTTACGGCTTTACAGATAGACGTGGGTCGGCTGTGTACAACCAACAGCTGGCGCTTCAACGCGCAACGAATGTACGCTCATACTTAATTCAAAACGGTTTTAGCTACACCAAAATTAAATCGCTGAGTGGTTTGGGTGAGGACGCAGCAGCGGCCGACATAGCCGATGGAGAAGAGGATGCACAACAACGTGCAGTGGTGCTCTACGCACAACAACCTTAATCGATGACATTGACGAACCGGAACAAACAAGCCCATGGATTTACAAACCAGCGACTCTGATTGCCTGCTTATCATCGATGTGCAAAACGATTTTTGCAAAGGTGGCGCACTAGAAGTTCCCGGTGGCGATGAGGTTGTCGCCGTTATCAACCAATTGAGCAAGCAGTTCAGTAACGTCGTCGCAACGCAAGACTGGCACCCAGCAGGACACTCCTCATTTGCCAGTGTGCATGAAGGCCACTCGCCACTTGAGCAAATCGACATGCCATACGGCCCACAAACGCTATGGCCAGATCACTGCGTACAGGGTAGCAATGGAGCACTTTTCCATCCAGAGCTACAAACCGACTCCATTCAAAATATTATTCGTAAAGGCTACAGGCAGCCCATCGATTCCTATTCGGCCTTCGTTGAAAACGACCACACAACCACCACGGGCTTAGGTGGTTATTTGCGCGAGCGTGGTATTAACCGGGTTTACTGCGTCGGTTTAGCGCTCGATTTTTGCGTACGCTATTCGGCAGAGGATGCACGCAAAGAAGGTTTTGAGACTTTCGTTATCGAAAATGCTTGTCGTGGTATTGATATGGGCGGGTCTGTCAGTGCGGCAACCTCGGCCATGAAAGAATCTGGTGTGCAGATAATTTAGACTTGCGATTCAGTTCGTTCGTTCGACAATCAAATCATAATTTGATGCCCTAAAGTCGTTGGCGTGTTGTCTTCAGTTGTCCTATCCCACCCGGACGCCACAATTTCCATTTAAGTGCCATGCTGGCATCATCTCCAAGGTTCGCGACCGCTCGTGCAATTCCAGCATGTCGGATGTCCGACGGAAACATATTAGTTAGTTTTGGTTTTTTGTCAAAATTACCGTAAAAGGTGAAATTTGACTTGTTCGGAATTATCTATTGCTTGTAACCAATTGATTTAATTACAAATAAAAAGGTACATTAAGGACGTTATATACCCCTATAGATGTAGAGCAACTTGGCCGATATATATGACGGTATTTGCGCAAATGTCACTATTGCGCTAACGTGGATTTCTAAGCACTAAAACTTGAGGTTTATGCAAATGGCAAAAACGACCATCAATGTGTCGGTTTCAGATTCATTAAAGGATCTGGCGCGACAGCAGGTAGAGAAAAAACATTTTTCAACAATGAGTGATTACATTCAGCATCTTATTAGAACTGATGTTGATCGTCAGAAAGCCCAAGAGCAATTTGATGCGTATATTCAAGCTGGGGTTGATAGTGGTATCAGCGAACTATCCGCAGCTGAAATATTCGCAAAAGCAAAAAAACGAATTGATGAGATAGCTGCTGATAAAAAACCAAAAAAGTAAGCATGCAAAATCTCAAATTTACCAGGCTCGCTGAAAACGATCTTCTCGAAGTATTTGAATACATTGCACAGGACAATCCAGAAGCCGCGTATGAAGTTCATGCTGCCATTGTCGAAACATGCAAACTTGTGTCGGAACGACCAAACATCGCATCGGTTATACCAAGCTCCATTAACGGTCTGCGTCGAGCAGTAGTCAAGGCCTATCCGTCTTATCTCATATTTTATCGCCAAGTCGGGGTCGATATTGAAATCGTACGATTAGGCGAAGGTCACCGTGACTGGGTATCCATCATTAGTTAATTTGTAGAAGTTAATTTGAGGATTCTTTAACTCTAAACTATAAGGTTCTGCGCTTAAAGTAGGTGTTCGTTTAACCCCTCCAAAAATCGCCCTCCCCGACCCGCATTCTTGCTGGGTTTTTTGATGCCTGATATGACGTTCATAAATCAACTGTTTTGTGAACACTCTCGTTGTTGTTAGATATTCTATATTTATAAACAATTAACCAAATTCAGCCCGCAAAACGTCAGATATTTAGAGTTTTCGTATTCTAAATCCGGAAACCCGGCGTCTGCCATCAGTTTCAATGCGTACGCGAATAGCCACTTTTCCGATTGCTGTTCAAGCACTTGGTTAAGGGCGGAGTCTTTTGAGGATTCGTCGAGATCATCTATAAATTTTAACGTACTGGTTAGACGTCGAAACTGTTGATCCTGTTTGTCTTCAGTGATTGTCTGAAGCTTAACGTCAGCTTGAAGTAAGGACAGGTGAATCACGAGCAAGAGGTTCAACAATACATCCATCTGTTCAAGTGTATTGCCCATCTGTTGCTGTACGAGCACCGATGCCAGTAGATTAGGTTGCTCTTGATAAATTGTATCAAACTGCAATTCTTTTTCAGCAAGTGACATGGCATCCGATTGAGCTATGGCTGCATTCAAATGAACAGGTAGTACTTTAGCCATCTGGGTTGCCATCGGCTGCTGTCAGACATTCTCTGGTGATTGTGGAAGGTGTTCTTGCAGCCCAAGCTCGTGCCACATCCAGTCAAAGTCCGGTGGCGCACCAGGCGTGCCTTTATCCGTGCTGGCCAATGTCTTGAGCCAGTTAATGACCTTGTGTTGTTTGTCCGGATCTTCCGCACAGTCACGAGGCGTTTCATTGTCTAGCATGGGTATGCGTTCATCGAGTGTTTTTCGGTAGTGTTGCATCAGGTGTTGTTGGATAGCTGCTTGTACTTCGGGATTGTTCTGCAGCGCAGGATCAATCCCTTGCGCCTTTGGCACGCTTGCAGCCATCTGCTCCATATTCTCATGAACAATCAATGGTTCTTTCTGCAACGCATCACCTAATAACGATTTCAATAGATTCGAGCCAAGCGCACCACGCTCGACTGAATTGGTTTCAAAATGCAATTGGCCATCACGCAAACTTAAATGCCCAAGTACTGTGTTTGATTCGTCGCTCTTTAACCACGTCCAGGTATCTTGTTCCTCGTCTTTAATAATGGCAGGATGATTGGTGAGCTGGTCTCGAATAAACGATTGATCACCGAGCTTTTGATACCGATAGCGTGTGACAACGATCTTCTCATTGTCCGTGTTATACATTCTCGGTGCTGGTCGTTCGCTGTAGCGCAACACATCGACCGCCCAAAAGGTAAAAGCTGTCTCGGGGAGCATGATCAGACATTCATCGTCAATGTTGATTTGGACGTCCTCTTTGAACCCTTTAGCCTTTGCTGCTTTTTTCAGTGCCTTGTTCGCAAGCTCCATATCCGCTGCAGCTTTTTCGATCACCCGCTGAACACGCGGCGCTGCCTCCGGTGTCAATGGTATCAAGGCGCCCGAGAACAATCGCTTTGAGCCCATTGGTATCACACGTGCAGCCAACGCAGTCCACTTGGCAATGCTCTGACTGGCTGTTCTCTCTAACACCCGAATCGGTTTGTCCTGCGTCCCGTACGCTCGAACATCAATCCATGCACCGGCCTCCACGTCAGTGACTTCCCAGAATCGCACTTCTGATTCAGCAAACGCACGGAGGTAGCGTCGACCGTGAGTACCTTCTCGCCATCCACGCGTTTTGAGATAATCATCGATTGCGCTTTTTGGTTCGTCGTCGCTCCAATCAAGCGTCGACATCTGTTCAATTAAAAAATCCCACGCCATGTGCTCACATGGGCCATCTAATAGCCCGGCTGCCACGTCATCAATACTCCAATTGAGTTGGTTAGCGATTGGTTCAAAAAAATCATCCATCAGGTCATCAAAACGCGGTGACCAAACCGGCGATGCACTAATGAAGTCCATCAAATGACGAACCGCTTTGTTAATTTCTTTTTGTGCTTTGACAGAATTCATCGTTAGGGGTATGCCGAGTTGGACAGCCAATCAGTGATCAATTGCAGTGTGACGGTCATGTTTAATTAATCCCTGTTTACCTGTGAGCGCTATCTCTTGGCGTTGAGATAGCGTCAGAGCTTTGAATGAAAATATTATTCAATAATATTGAAACGCACCGCGTGAGTGGCATCTTCACTCGGCAAGCAGCCTAAGCCGATTTCTCCCGCACCTTCCAATACGACCGTTTCGCGTCGAACAAACAATGCGGGTTGGCCGTGCCTGTGCACATAGGTGCCATTGGTACTGGTATCAGACAATTGAATTTGCCCTGCAGCCCATTGCAACTGAGCATGCTTTCGGCTCACACGATCGCCGTCGATCGAAACAGTGCACGCATCGTCACGGCCGATGGTCATTAGTGGATTGTCTTTGTTCAGATGATGCACTGCAGTTTCTGTGCTTAACACCAATGCAAGTTGTAGGTTTAACGCAACCGTACTGGTGCCAGGCGCGGCAATTCGAGTGTGCATAGCCTCGTCCGCCTCCCAGGTAATACGATAAATGCCTACCGGCTCAGAAATGCCTTTTACCTGAATTTTATCCAGCAAGTTTGCTCGAAGGCGATTCTCATCGCTTAACTGTGAAATGCTGAATTCAGTGGCGGTGATCTCCTCGGTATTCGCAAAAGAGGCAACCCTTGCCGCAATATTCACCGCATTTCCGTACACATCACCTTTGTCAGGAATAACCGGGCCGTAGTGAAATCCAGCCCGCACCGACAACGGCGTGTTTTTATGCATTTCTTGCATAGTACAAGCCGCTAGCAATGCGTTGTCGCACGAGTCAAAACTGGCCAGTGTGGAATCACCCACCGTTCGCAGCACCACACCTTGGTGCTGCTGTATCGCCTGCGCCATCGATGCCAAGCTTTCCGCCACCCGACGATGCGCCTCAACATCACCGACACTTTGGTACAGCTCGGTGCTGCCAGCAATATCGGCAAAGAGAATAGCCAAAGTTTGTTGGGTTTGATCCATTAATTTCGCTAGTTAATGTTGTAAGCACCGATGGTAGCGCAGTAGATTCACTTCGCAAAGCCAAAGGACGCTTCTGTTACCATATGCCACTTGATTTTAACAGGCGCGGTGCCAGCGGGATACCACATGGGTGAATTGGAAGCAGTTGATTACGCAGCACCGGATGCTGACGTAAAATTTGTAGAATCCCTGCGCGAAACTGGCTTTGGCGTGCTCAAAAATCACCCAATTCCAGAACAAACCGTGAATGCGATCTACGAGAGCTGGTTTGCCTTTTTTGGTGGTACTGACAAACAGAATTACCTATTTGATGCTGAAAAATTCGATGGCTTTTTTCCGATCGCCATGGCTGAGACAGCCAAAGGCCACAGCGTCAGAGACATCAAAGAATATTACCATTACTATCCGTGGGGCCGATGCCCTGAGGACTTAAAGCAGCAACTCGACGACTACTATTCACAGGCGATCTCTTTAGCCTCAACGTTACTTGGCTGGGTTGAAAACCGCACACCTTCGAACGTATCCAGTGGCTTTTCAGAACCCTTGTCTAATATGATTCAAGGTAGTGAGCAATCGCTGCTTCGCGTACTACATTATCCCCCGCTTCCAGATGATGTTGACCCTGGTGCTATTCGAGCCAGTGCCCATGAAGACATCAACTTACTCACCATTTTGCCGGCCGCAAACGAACCCGGCCTGCAAGTTAAAAAACGCGATGGCTCGTGGTTGGATGTGCCGTGTGATTTTGGCAACATCATCATCAACGTTGGAGACATGTTACAAGAGGCCTCAGCCACCTACTTTCCTTCCACTACTCATCGCGTGATCAACCCTGAAGGTTCCAACGCGCGCAAATCTCGCATTTCATTGCCGTTATTCTTACACCCAAGACCGGACGTTAGGTTATCCGAACGTTACACCGCTGGAGCGTATCTAACTGAGCGCTTGAATGAATTGGCGACAAACAGAACATAGGTCGAGGTTTTTAACATGAAAAAAATTGCTCTAGTAACTGGTGCAGGTTCCGGCATTGGACGTGAGGCTAGCGGTGCACTTGCCGCTGCAGGATTCCACGTTGTGTTATCCGGTCGTCGCCAATCGGCATTGGATGAAACGATTGCGCAATTCGATGCTGCAAAAAACATGTCTGCAATAACGTGCGACGTAACTGAAGAAGCTTCGGTAGATGCTCTATTTCAAGCAATTGAAAAAGAGCATGGTCGCTTGGATGTTCTGTTTAACAATGCTGGCAACAACGTCCCCGCCATGCCCATTGACGAGCTCAGTGTTAATCAATGGCGTACAGTTATCGATGTTAATTTGCACGGAGCATTCCTCGCTGCACGCGGCGCGTTTGCCATGATGCGAAAACAAAATCCACAAGGCGGACGCATTATTAACAACGGCTCTATATCAGCCAGTAGCCCTCGCCCCGGTTCCACACCCTATACCGTATCGAAACATGCTATCAGCGGGCTAACAAAAACCATCGCACTCGATGGCAGACCATTTAGCATTGCCTGTGGTCAAATTGATATTGGCAATACAGCATCTGCGATGACAGATGCTTTTTCTAAAGGGGTGCCGTAAGCCGATGGCAGTATTAAACCAGAACCGACAATGAACACACAGCATGTTGCTGAAGCGGTCGTCAGCATGGCAAGCTTGCCGTTAGATACCAATGTGTTGAACATGACGATTATGGCGACCAATATGCCCTTGGTTGGGCGTGGATAAATCGTAGAAAATTCGATCTTAAGAACTATAGAAACGCAAAATGCTACTAATCAGAGAGTTACTTTGCGTCTTCATCAACTTGACGCAGCGCATGCAGTGCAAAATCTCTACCCGCCTCTTCATACAGATTAAAAGATATGCACCCTAGCGCTTCGAGCTCATCCTTGTGATCAGCAAAACGCGCGGCAACCGCTAGCTGGCCTTTATAACCAAGCTCGCGAGCAAGCTCTACTATTTGCAGATTCTCTCTGTGGTTACTTAAACCGACCATAATTAAATCAACCTTAGCAAGACCAGTGCGTTCCCAAAAATCGCGATCTGATGCATCGCCGTGCACACAATGAAACCCGTCCGCTTGCAACGAACTCGTGCGCACAAAGCTCTCTTCTATACCGACGATTGATTCGCGCCCAGCAAGCTTCAACGCCGCATACGCGTTACGGCCAACACGACCCATACCTAGTACCGCTGTATTCACCGGCCCCAGCGCACTAATTTCTTCTTCCGGTAATCGTGTCGCGCGTTCAAAGCTGGTTAATTTTGATCGGTATTTTTGATATAGCTGATGAACTTGTTTGTTCACTGGTGTTGCTAGGAAAAACGATAACGCCATGGCCAGCGTAAGCGTGGTAACCCAATCGGCACTTAGCATACCTGCTTGCACAGATGCGGCTGCAACAATTAATCCGAACTCGCTGTAGTTGAACAACAGCATGCCTGAGAACCATGCCGTTCTTGCGCGCAAACCGAATAGGGTGAACAGTGAAAAATAGATGATTGGTCTTAAGACCAACAGCAGTGTCAATACACAAGCGACAACAATCATCATTAAAGATGGAAATCCGTAGTAGCCAATTTGGAGAAAAAAGCCAATGAGTAACAGATTTTTCAAACCTGCCAGTTTGTCGTGTAATTCTTTTGCTTTTTGCTTATCGGCATTAGCCACCAAATAGCCGATTATCAGGGCACCCAAACCGCCCTTGATATTCACAAATTCAAATAACGCCGCCATTGTCAGCGCAAAAACAACGCCACTGAACAGTAACAATTCCCCATGACCTATCGCTCGCATCAAGCGTTGGAGTAGTGGTCGAACAAAAAACAGCGCAAGTAAGCCCAACGCCCATACAGTGGGATACTTTCCAGAGGCAACACCTAAATACACGACCGCCATAACGTCTTGAACAACGAGCACACCAATCGCGATCGATGCATAGAACGATGCAGACTCACCGCGCTCTTCACAAATTTTTATAGCGAAAACGGTACTGGAGAATGACAAAGCAAACGCAAGAGCCCATGCAGAGGTAGTCGATTGAAGCGTTAGAGGTTCATACAAATTACCCACCGCCAGAATGACAGCAGCGGTGAGCGGTACTGCGATAACCATATGCAGCAATGCTGAGCACCAAACATAGGTTGGCTTGAGCGCGGAAAGATTTAACTTCAAGCCAATAGTGAAAAGCAGTATGTTCACACCAGCATCTGCCAGCGGAGCCAGCCCTTCCCCCGAGCCAATGTGCAGCGCATGCGCGACAAACCCGGCAATAAGATACCCAAGCATTGGCGGATAACCGGCGCGCCGCATAAGCAAACCAGCACAAAACGCCAGAACAATGACCAATGGATCCATATTAACTTAAGCGGTTGTCAGCAAAGCGCGTCAAAATGGCCGTTAACGGCGGCACACGCACTACAGTAGCGCACATTGTAGGCCGAGGATTAACCGCTCAACGTTGCACTTTCGATAACTAAAAAGCAAGCAACGGCAGTCAAACTTCTACAACAAATGCGGCTACTTGATGTACTTCATAGCAAAAATCGGTGCGCCGATGCAATTCGTCGCAAGAACGTAATAGTACAGCAATATGTGGAAATACCCGCCTCATCAACGAGCCCATTTTGCGCTAATATGCCTTCTCTCTTGAGCCTTTGTGACTAACGGCAGCATGAAACAGAAAATCGACTTTGGAAAATGGTCACGCGCAGCGGCGCAATGGTCCACACAGTATCTGGACAACGTCGCAAAGAGACCGGTACGCTCGAAAAACGCGCCAGGCGATGTCACCAAAGAGATTGCAACTGACCCTCCAGAGACGGCCGAAACAATGGAGGTCATTTTCGCCGACTTTGAACGAATTATTCCAGACGGCATGACGCATTGGCAACACCCTCGATTCTTCGCCTATTTTCCTAGTAATGCAGCGCCTGCAGCGATTATCGCTGAACAATTAGCAGCTGCAATGTCCGCACAATGCATGTTGTGGCAAACCTCCCCAGCTGCAACCGAACTAGAATCATCCATGGTCAGCTGGCTGCGACAATCATTTGGCTTACCAACTGACTTCAGTGGCGTATTGCAAGACACTGCATCCAGTGCCACATTATGCGCAGTGCTCAGCATGCGTGAGCGAGCACTCGACTGGAAAGGCAATACTCAGGGACTATCAGGCCTACCACGAGTGCGAGTCTATGCGTCGACTCGCACACACAGCTCTATCGATAAGGCGCTTTGGGTAGCGGGCTTAGGCCAAGACAATTTGGTAAAAATTCCTACCAATGAGAATTTTCAAATGAATCTTCAGGCACTCAGTGCCGTTATTGCCGCTGATCGCGAAGCCGGTTATTTACCCGGTGGCATTGTCGCGTGCGTTGGTGGCACTTCTATGGGTGCAACTGATGATGTAAAAGCCGTGTGCAACATTGCTAAAGAAGAAAATCTGTTTGTACATGTCGATGCGGCTTGGGCAGGCTCAGCAATGATTTGCCCTGAGTTTCGGCACTTGTGGGATGGGGCTGAATTAGCTGACAGTATCGTGGTAAATCCACACAAATGGCTCGGCGCTCCTATGGAATGCTCAGCACATTTTGTCCGCGATCCTGCAATGCTGCAACGCACACTCAGCATTACTCCGGAGTATCTAAAAACGCGCGACCACGATGACGTCGTTAACTTTAGCGAATGGTCGGTTCAGCTCGGCCGGCGGTTTCGAGCGCTTAAAGTTTGGTTTTTGTTCCGTGCGTATGGCCTGGAGGGCCTGCGGGAAATGATTCGAAACCACGTTGAGTGGTCAGTAAAGCTTGCTGATCGCTTAGAAGCTGAAAGCGACTTCGAAGTAGTCACACAACCGATACTGTCGTTATTCACTTTTCGATTCAAACCTAACTCCAATGCAAACCTTGATCAACTCAACCTTGAGTTGCTACAACGTATTAACGACGACGGACGAATCTATCTCACTCAGACTGATCATGATGGCAAAAAAGTTATCCGGTTTGTGACTGGACAATTCGATATGGAAGAGAGAGATGTTGATATTGCTTTCGACGTTATTACCTCGGTAGCAAGAGCAATAGACTAACGCAATTCGGTCAATGGCCATGCCAATAGTAATAACTCAAAGGCATAAACGCTGCACCAGAAAATTTTTGTGGAGCTGGGAACCAGCTAACAAGCTTGTTGTCAAAATCTTCTACCTATTGTGTAACATGTAATTGAAAATCCGTGCGAATGAATGCATGTTAGAAATGTAGTGTAAATCACTGATATAATTAGCTTTTCAACTATTAAAATCAACATTTTTGCAAAACAACAAAATTCTGACAACAACTACACCCCTGCCATACGCTATCCTCACGTATTACAAATACCATTGCTCCAAACTGAAACCAACCTAGTATCCATTTAGGGAAACTCTAGAATTGAATAACCCATCAAAACCGTGGTCGGCACGGCTTGCACAGTATCGGCGTCCAGACAACAAACGCGCTGTTATTGAAATTGCCATCACAGTCGTCCCATTAATAGCCCTGTGGCTGGTCGTATTCTGGCTGTTGCACCTTGGGATGGTGACCACCTCCATCGCTGGCTTACTGGTTTTGCTACCAGCAGCCGGGCTCATGGTGCGTCTGTTCATTATTCAGCACGATTGCGGACACGGCTCAATGTTCTCCTCTAAGCGGGCAAACGATTGGGTTGGACGTGTTCTTGGGGTAATTACATTAACTCCGTACGAGTACTGGAGACGACTGCATGCGGCGCACCATGCTCATTCAGGTAATCTCGATCGCCGCGGCATGGGCGATATCGATACGCTGACGGTTGACGAGTACTTAAGCAAAGGCTTCTTTGGCCGTCTGCTGTACAGGCTGTACCGACATCCAGCTGTCATGTTTGGACTCGGCCCAGCTTATTTATTTCTACTAAGACATCGACTTCCTGTAGGTGCGATGAGCGACGGCCGCAAGCCTTGGATCAGTACACTCGCGACCAATCTCGGCATTCTGGCTATGTCAGCCGTGTTGATCTACTTCACCAGCTGGACAACGTTTTTTGTTATCCATGTACCAATCGTTGTTTTGGGTGCTTCAATCGGAGTTTGGATGTTTTATGTTCAACATCAGTTCGATGAAACTCACTGGGATCGCAGCGATAAATGGAAGCATGAGACTGGCGCTCTACACGGCAGCTCGTACTACGACTTGCCTAAGCCGCTAATGTGGCTCACAGGCAATATCGGTATTCACCATGTGCATCATCTATCGAGTCGTATACCGTTCCACAAGTTGCCACAAGTAGTAAAAGACAATCCAGAGCTAGCTGATATTGGAAGATTGACGTTGATGGATAGCTTGCGCTGCGTGAAGCTGACTTTGTGGGATGAAAAGAAACGACAGTTAATTTCTTTTCGAGATTTGAAAGGTGGCGCCTACGCCGCTGCAGTTTAAGTTTTTAGACCCATTTGCTGGGCACCTAATTGATTAAGGTGCTCTGCAAGCCCACGTCCTGAGTAGTTTTCCTCTAAATTGGTTGCCGGAAAATCTGGTGGACTAGAACCCTGTGCAAAACTGGTACGCTGAGCGTGTAAGTACTCTTTGTTACGACTGCATTGCGGCGCGATACCCAAGTAAATCACGCTGCTGTGCTCGTTTGACAGATTGCTTTGCTCCACTGCATGCACCGCATCAGGATGCCACCAGATGGTATCCCCTGCCTGCAGCACAGGAATAGAACATAGACCTTTGATAAGCAACGCGTGTTTTTCAGGATGCAAAATATAAGCTTCACTGGGCAACGGATACACTTGCTCAACGTTGCGCATGCTCTCGCGCAGCATACTTAGAAACATCCACGCAACACATCGAGATGAAGGCACCAGTTGTAATGTTCCAGAATCAGGACCCTGCGCAGTCAGAGCCATCCATCCCTGATAAGTCCTAAACATCCCAACCGAATTTTCATGTGGCTTATGTGAAGTATTAACGCGCCCAACTGAGTCAAATGCATCAAATGCCTTCCAATTCCCGTTGAGCAAAGTGGCGTACGTACGATCGACGGTCTCTTGTGAAAACCAAGCCTCCATAGAACAGCTGTCCACGTGCGGCGCTAGCCCATGCATTTGATCTAGCGGTTGACGAATACGAACTCGATCAGAGTAGGTGTACGATTTTTGCGTATCAAATACGCCAGCACCCGACGCTCCAACCTTCCACAAGCCATTCATATGCTGCTGCAACTGATGCAATTGCTCAGATTGCCGCACTTCAAGCTGAGTTTTCGACCAGTAAATATCTAGCATATGTGGATGCGATTTTCGCGCAACGTTACCAGCATCGATATCTTGCTGTAGCTTCTCCTGGTATTGATTAACAACCAAGTACTCGCTCAGTTGCGTATTCCAGTTCTCAGCTTGTTGTTCACTAAAAGTCTGACGTATAACAACACAACCACGTTTACGTACCAGTGCAGCTTGCGTTGCGCTAAACCCCGATTGGTTTAATTGCTGATATGTGACTTCTGGAATAGGTGATTGACCTGAATCTCGTAACGCAGCAATCTCATCTATCTCATCAGAAACTGACGCATTGAACTGCTCAAAAAGATCATCAATGTTGCAATCATCAGCCAACGTATCCGGCGTAAGGTCCGCAAGCGTAAACAATTTGGACGCAGGAGAATTCACGCGGGTGTTACGGATGCAACCGACCAGTACAAAGGCTGGCCAGGGTCAAACACAACCACACTTTCATCACCCACTTTAACCTGCTCTTCAAATTTTACAGGCTCATCGTTTTTGACTAGCGTCATCTTAGATTCGTTAACAGGCAACTTATAGAACTTGGGCCCATGAACCGATACAAAACCCTCTAATTTATCAAGTGCCTGCGCATCATCAAACAATTGCGCGAGTGTAGACATCGTATTAGGTGCATTGAAGACACCTGCACAACCGCAAGCACTTTCTTTGGTGTTCGCTGTGTGCGGCGCACTGTCGGTACCCAATAAGAATCTTGAGTCGCCGCTCGTGGCGGCAGCCACCAAGGCGTGTTGATGATCAGCGCGCTTTAGTATAGGCAAACAATAATAGTGAGGCCGAATACCTCCCACCAACATATGGTTACGATTTAATACTAAGTGGTGAGGCGTTATAGTCGCTGCCATATTGCTTGACTGACTCTGCACGAATTCAACACCGTTTGAAGTCGTTACATGCTCCAGCACAATCCTCAGTTGAGGCAATTTTTCACGCAACGGTAAAAGGACGTTATCCAAAAAAGCTTTTTCACGATCAAAAATATCAACTTCTGGATTAGTCACTTCACCATGCATGCACAGCACGATATCGTGTTCAGCCATCGCCTCCAATACTGGCATGACTTTATCGATAGATGTAACACCAGATGCAGAATTGGTTGTAGCGCCTGCGGGGTACAATTTAACGGCTGTTATAACCCCATTTATAGCGGCACTAACCACATCAGCCGCTTGAGTTTGCTCAGTTAGATACAGCGTCATTAAAGGTGTAAAGTGATACGAACCTGCAGATTTATCTATCGCACTATTGATACGTTTTGCGTATGCAATGGCGTCACTTTCAGTGACAACAGGCGGCACAAGATTCGGCATGACAATGGCTCGGCGAAAATGTGCCCCCGTCGCTTTGACAACGCTTTCCAACATATCACCGTCCCGTAGATGTAAATGCCAATCATCGGGCTGACGAATTACCAATTGCTGAGTCATGTTTATTTTTTCTTTATTCTTTAGGCTTAATTAGAAGCGTTAAACAGCAGATGTTATTCCGACCTTCAAGTGTTATTTCTTAGCAACGATGATGCGCTCAAACGCTGCCAAAGTTTCATCTGATACATGGTGTTCAACACCTTCTGAATCGTGTTTAGCCGTTTCCTCACAAACACCAATGGCAAGTAGAAATCGGAATACCGTGTCGTGTCGAGCTCGGCTTTTATCGGCTAATGCCTTGCCTTTGTCTGTTAAGAATATCGAGCGATACGGCTCGCTAGTAACAAAACCGTCACGCTGCAGCCGAGCCAGCGTTTTACTGGCACTCGGTTGAGAGATACCCAAGCGCTCAGCAACCTCTACCAATCGCGCTTCACCCTGCGAGCTAATCAGATCGTCGATAAGCTCAACGTAATCTTCAGTAGCCTCCATTTGATGAGCCTGACGAACTCGTTCAAATGTTTCGGCTTGCTGATCAGCCGCTTGCAGTGGCCGTTGGTTATTGTCAGGTTCAATAGACAAGTTGCAAAGGTGAACTCAGGTGACTAAGAGCTCTGAAGTATAGCAAGACACTTGTATATTTAGCCAGAAAGTATAAACTAAGCCATGGCTAATATTCATTCAAAGACCAAACTCGCACTCACTTTTTGCACCGTTCTCGTTTTAAGCGCCTTGCTGAGCGCCTGCAATAAAGCCGAACCAGTAGATAACGATAAACTACTCGTGGTCACCACATTCACTGTTATTGCTGACATGGCACGCAACGTCGCTGGAGATGCCGCAGATGTGGTCTCCGTGACCAAAGCCGGAGCTGAAATCCATAACTACCAACCAACGCCAAAAGACATCGTCCGTACCGACAAAGCCGATTTAGTCTTATGGAACGGTTTGGGACTAGAGTTATGGTTTGAAAAATTCCTGGCCCAACTTGGCGATGTGCCAAACGTCGTTGTCACTGAAGGCATAGTACCAATCGATATTCACAAAGGCCCTTACTCTGGCAAGCCCAACCCACATGCATGGATGAGCCCAACCGATGCTTTAATCTATGTGGACAACATCGCCAAAGCCATGGCCAGTGCCGACCCTGACAACGCTTCCATTTATCAAACTAATGCTGATGCATACAAAAGCACTATTGAACAGATTAGCGCACCACTACGCAAACAAATTGAATCTATTCCTGATGCGCATCGATGGCTAGTCACCAGCGAAGGTGCGTTTAGTTACTTGGCACGAGACTTTGGCTTTAAAGAATTATTTTTGTGGCCAATAAACGCTGATCAACAAGGCACTCCTTCACAAGTGCGTGATGTCATCGACACGGTAAACGAACACAATATTCGCAGCGTGTTTAGCGAGAGCACGATATCGCCAAAGCCTGCACAACAAGTGGCACGTGAAACAGGGGCACACTACGGCGGTGTGCTATTCGTCGACTCCCTAAGTGAAGCGGATGGCCCGGTTCCTACTTATTTGGATTTAATTCAGAAAACCACTAACACCATTGTTACTGGTTTGTTGGTTGAGCGAAGCAATTGAGCACACTCGATCAAACAGACAACACAAGCAATCATGCAGGCCAGCGCGGGTCTGGTATTGGTGATACGGCCGAGGACCGTCGCCAAGTTCGTGCGAACCAATGCAGCAACGACGATTCTTGCGGTATAGACGCAAAGGACCTGACGGTTATCTATCGCAATGGCAATGTCGCCTTAGAAAACGTCAACTTTGAAATTCCCACCTCAACCATCTGCGCACTGGTTGGCATTAATGGTTCGGGAAAGTCAACTTTATTTAAAGCGCTTATGGGCTTTGTACCCGTCAGCGTCGGCAGTGTCTCCATTCTTGGGCATGCCGCCGGCAAAAACTTGTCCAGAAATACAGTGGCGTATGTGCCGCAAAACGAAGAAGTTGATTGGAATTTTCCGGTACTGGTTGAAGACGTCGTCATGATGGGACGGTACGGCCACATGGGTTTGCTACGCATACCTTCAAAAATTGATCGGTTAAAGGTCGACATCGCACTAAAGCGTGTTGGCATGGAAGAATATCGTCAGCGACAAATTGGTGAGCTCAGCGGTGGACAGAAAAAACGTGTATTTCTAGCACGCGCACTAGCACAAGAAGGCAAGGTTATCTTACTGGACGAACCATTCACTGGGGTGGATGTTAATAGCGAAGATGCCATCATTGAATTACTGCGCAGCTTGCGCGATGACGGCCACGTCATACTCGTCTCGACTCACAACTTAGGCAGCGTACCGCAGTTCTGCGATCAGGTAATACTGATTAATCGAACAGTACTTGACTACGGTGAAACAGAAACAGTCTTCACACAAAGCAATTTGCATCGCGCATTTGGTGGCACCTTACGTTTCCATGTATTGACTGGGAACGATCTACACGACGATGACGACACCCGACAAGTTACGGTTATATCAGACGATGAACGTCCCGTTGTGTTGTACGGCGACGGTGTTAACGATGCGTCAGAGAAGGGCAATGAGACGCTCGAAGAAAAAATCCCAACGGGTCCAGATGATAATAAGCCTGACCACCCATGAACGCCTTACTCGAACCATTCGCTTATGACTACATGGCAACGGCCATTTGGGTCAGTGCATTAGTCGGTGCAGTTTGCGCATTTTTATCGGCCTACCTCATGCTCAAGGGCTGGTCGCTCATTGGTGATGCGTTATCGCACTCAGTCGTTCCAGGAGTTGCTGGTGCTTACATGCTTGGTTTGCCTTATGCGTTCGGCGCGTTTCTTTCTGGCGGGTTAGCCGCAGCAGCCATGCTGTTCATTAGCCAACGCTCAGCACTACGGAATGATGCCGTCATTGGCTTGGTCTTTACCGGCTTCTTTGGACTCGGTTTGTTTCTTGTATCGCTCTCACCTACTTCAGTCAATGTGAATACGATTATATTTGGCAACATCCTCGCAGTAACACCAATGGATGCATTACAGCTGGTCATTATTTCTGGCGTAACACTGTTGCTGTTAGTCATTTATTGGAAAGATATCATGGTGGTGTTTTTCGATGAGTCACACGCGCGTTCCATTGGCATGCACACCAACGCGATCAAAGTCATGTTCTTTACTCTGCTAAGCGCGTCAACCGTTGCAGCCTTACAAACCGTTGGTGCATTTTTGGTGATTGCTATGGTTGTCACCCCTGGTGCGACCGCGTACTTGCTAACCGACCGATTCCCAAGACTCATTGTTATTAGTGTGCTTATAGGGGCATTGAGCAGTGCTGTAGGTGCGTATATCAGCTATTTTCTTGATGGCGCTACTGGCGGCATTATCGTACTACTCCAAACCGCTTTGTTCTTACTAGCGTTCTTGCTTGCTCCAAAACACGGACTCTTGGCTAGCCGACGTCGCACCCGTGAACACCGAGCAACACTGACCCATCGTGGTCTTATAAAGGGTCGTCTAAAAAAGGTTAGCAAAACCTAATGGAGTGGCTATTAGAACCCTTGCGCTTCGAGTTTATGCAACAAGCACTTATTATTGGCTTACTGGTTTCAGTACCCGCAGCGGTACTCTCTTGTTTACTTGTTTTACGCGGATGGTCGTTGATGGGTGATGCAGTTTCTCATGCAGTGTTGCCAGGCATTGTTATCGCCTACATTCTAGGCATACCCATGCTGATAGGCGCATTCATTTCTGGCATGTTGTGCGCGTTTGCAACAGGCTTTCTAACTGAGCACAGTCGTCTTAAAGAAGACACAGTAATGGGTGTCGTTTTTAGTGGCATGTTTGCATTGGGTATTGTCTTATTCACATTCGTGCACACCAACTTGCATCTTGATCATGTGTTGTTTGGGAACTTACTGGGCGTATCGTGGTTGGATATAGTGCAAACAGGATTGATCACTGTTTTTGTTCTAGTAGTGTTTATGATCAGACGCAAAGACATTCTAGTATTTGCATTCGATCCACAACATGCAGGGGTCATTGGCATTAACACTCGCCACATGCAATACGGACTATTAGCTTTGTTGTCGTTAGTTATTGTTGCATCGATCAAGGCTGTCGGCATCATTCTGGTTATCTCTGTACTCATTGCACCAGGTGCCATCAGCTTTTTACTAACCGACCGTTTTGAGCGCATGCTTTGGATATCTATTGCCATCTCGATAGCTTGTGCCTTGCTGGGCATTTTAGGCAGTTACTTTATAGACAGCGCACCGGCACCCACTATTGTTGTACTGCTCACGCTTACGTTTATTTTTGTGTTTCTGTTTGCACCAAAGCGAGGCATATTGAGACAAAAACCGTTAATACGTGCTGATACTTGAGCTTTACTTCGCAGTTCTGTCCACTCGAATAAACCTTAACCTTATAAAGCGTGTGGATGCTCAGGTGGACTGTTCAATAACCACGAAATACCTGTGGTTGTTAATGATAATTATTCGTATTACTATCTAGGACATCATTTGTAACCACAGTTAAAACATTATGCAGCTTCGAAACATTCTCCCAATCGCGTTAGCCTCTACTCTATTCAGTGGACATGTTCTCAGCGCAGAATCAGTCAATGTTTACTCATATCGACAACCATTTTTAATTGAACCTATCTTTGACGCGTTCACCAAAGAGACAGGCATTGAAGTGAACACTGTGTTTGCTAAAAAAGGACTGGTTGAACGGTTAAAAAATGAGGGCAAGAACAGTCCAGCTGACGTGCTGCTAACATCCGACTTCAGTAATCTTAGCGCAGCCGTCGCAGCTGACGTTACTCAAGCCGTGGAAAGCGATACATTGAACGCCAATATTCCCGCGGAGTTTCGTGACCCAAGCAACTTATGGTTTGGACTGACTAATCGCGCTCGATTGATAGCAGTATCAAAAGATCGCATGGGCGATACGCCACCAACGAGTTATGAAGATCTTGCGAAGCCTGAATTTAAAGGTAAAATTTGCACGCGCAGCGGCAAGCATAACTACATGGTGGCGCTGACCGCCTCGGTTATCGCACATTCCGGAACGGAGGCTGCGCGCACTTGGCTTGCCGGTGTCAAAGACAATTTAGCGCGCAAACCACAAGGCAATGATCGCGCACAAGTAAAAGCGATATCTCAGGGTGAATGCGACATTGCCATCATCAACTCTTACTACATGGGCGCAATGCTAGATGATAAAGAACAAACCACTTGGGCAAACTCTGTAAACCTTATCTTTCCTAACCAAGCTGATCGTGGAACCCACATGAACATTAGCGGCATCGCGCTAACACGCGCCTCGTCAAACAAGGACAATGCCATTAAGCTGATGGAATATTTATCCTCAGCCGATGCACAGCAATACTATGCTGAAGTTAATCATGAATATCCAGTGAATAAACAAGTTGAAGCATCGAAACTAGTTCAGTCTTGGGGCGAATTCAGCTACGACACCTTGCCACTTGCCGATATCGCAAAGCACCGTAATGCAGCGTCTAAATTAGCTGATGAGGTTAACTATGACAACTAAATTAGCAACAGCTCAATAAAATTGTTTTAAATGAGTAAAACCGATCACAACGACAAGCGTTTGCTAACCACCGCCAGTTATGGCGGTGGCTTATCGTTTGACGATGCTGAATCAACCACACCAGACAATGTTGTTGCAGCCCCGTACCGCAAACGCAGTGGATGGTCGGTTGCGGCATTTCTCGTTGCTGCGGTGGTCTGCCTGCCTCTACTCTCAGTCGTATGGTTAGCGTTTTTTCCAGAAGAAAACATCTGGCCGCATTTGTTTAATACCGTCCTAACAGCTTATATCGTTAATACTATTGTTTTAATGGTTGGAGTGGCTATTGGAACGCTAGTCATTGGCGTAAGCTGCGCATGGCTCGTGTCACACCATGAATTTCCGGGCCGCTCATTTTTCAACTGGGCTTTGTTACTACCGTTTGCAGTTCCGGCATACGTTATTGCCTACGTGTATACCGATCTACTGGAGTTTGCAGGTCCAGTACAAAGTTTATTGCGCAGCATGTTTGGATGGCAACTAGCCAGCGAATACTACTTCCCAGCAATACGCACCTTACCGGGTGCGATTTTAATGATGATACTGGTGCTTTACCCTTATGTTTATTTATTGGCACGAGCGGCTTTCTTAGAGCAATCTGCATCTATCGCTGAAGCGGCCCGCTCGCTTGGCGTTAGTCCTTCTGAGCGAATATTTAAAGTCGCTTTGCCAATGGCAAGACCAGCTATTGCAGTCGGCCTGTCCTTAGTCATGATGGAGACCTTAAACGACTACGGCACTGTCGACTACTTTGCTGTACGCACCCTAACCGCTGGCCTTTACGACGTTTGGCTGGGCATGAACAACCTTGGTGGTGGTGCACAAATAGCGACTTTGTTATTGGTGTTTGTTATGGTGCTTATTGGACTAGAGAAAAGTAGCCGGCGAAACCAACAGAACTTTCAACCCTCTGCAAGTCGGTTCAGACCAAGTCAACGCAGTACATTAAAAACCCCACAAGCGATCGCCGCTACTGCTTTCTGCCTATTGCCAGTCGTACTTGGGTTTGTTGTCCCAGCTTGGATTCTTGGTAGTTATACCATTACTTATTTCGAAGAGTCTTGGAACCGGGACTTTCAACAAAGTGCGCTGCACAGTATTGGCCTCTCATCATTAGCCGCTTTTGCTGCAGTTTGCATTGGCATACTGTTGAGTTACAGTAAACGATTACACCCGACCCGCAACATGAAATTCAGCGTTGGTCTGGCAAGCCTTGGTTATGCCGTTCCCGGTGCAGTACTAGCAATCGGTATCATGATCCCATTCGCCGCATTTGATAACACAGTTGACGCCTTAGCAGAGCGTCTGTTCGGCGTCTCTACCGGTCTACTGCTCAGCGGTACCGTGTTTGCGTTGGTGTTTGCCTATACGGTACGCTTTCTTGCAATGGCCTACGGTTCTATTAATACCAGCATGAAAAAAATTAGCCCGCACATGGATGATGCTGCAAGATCGCTTGGCCATTCACCAGGCACTATTTTGCGAAAAGTCCATTTGCCATTGATACGTAGCGGCGTACTAACAGCGGCCCTTGTGGTTTTTGTTGACTGCATGAAAGAATTGCCAGCCACACTCGTTTTAAGACCATTTAATTTTGAAACACTGGCAACACAAATTTACCAGTTCGCGTCAGATGAGTTGATAGGTCAAAGCGCGTTATATGCTTTGTTGATTGTATTAGTTGGGTTGATACCAGTAATATTGCTTAGTGTTGGTATTGACCATTCGCGTGAATTGGCAATACAAAAAACATCACCGACTAAAAGTAACTGCTAATAGATCGCAGTGCCACCGAATTAAAAAACTATTTGGGCGCACTTAATTTGCACGACCATTATTATGGTTGGCTTGACTATCGTTACTTAGTTCGTGTGATAGTGGGTATCGTCAGACTACGATGGACTCGGAGAATAGGCATTGCACAACGCGTTGACGCTAACATTCATATGCGGAAACAAAGGACAAGGTCCAACAATTGAACCAACATCGCCTTGATATAGCGCACAGTTGCTACAACTTTTATCAGCCTCACTTGAAATATCAGCGTACTCCCAGTTCCTCGCTTGCACAGAATTTTCATCCACCAGCGGAACATCATCTGCGCGACTTGGAAGTGATGCGATTAACGCACTCATTGGCACCAATACAGTACTTGCACCTATAAGCGTCAGTATTTCACGACGATTCTTGTCTGCCATTCGGTCTCTCTCTATTGAAATTTTCTTCGCGCCAGAAATACCCGCGATCCAACGAAATAAGAGCAAAAATGTCGCCAGCAAGCAGTACAGTAGCTCGAGAACCCTAGCAACACGCTTAGAATTACACAATAATGCGACGTACACTCACTTTTTAGCCGCAGTGCTTTCACTCAAACGCATCGCCGTGTGGTTCCCAAATATTAATTAAGGCTTTAACTTGTAACCCGTTTTAAACATAGCCCAAACAATGCCAATACAGATAAACAAAAATAATAAAATCATTGATAGGCTGAAGCCAACGCTGACATCAGACACTTCAAAAAAGCTCCAACGGAAGCCACTGATCAAATACAACACCGGATTGAGCATGGATATTTTCTGCCAAAAGGCAGGCAACATGTCGACCGAATAGAAACTACCACCTAAAAACACGAGTGGCGTGATGATCAACGAGGGAATGAGCTGTAGCTTTTCAAAGTTATCAGCCCACAGCCCGATAATAAAACCAAACAAACTAAACGTTATACAGGTGAGTAGAAAAAATCCGATCATCCAAAATGGATGGGCTATGCGTAAGTCCACGAAGAATGTTGCGGTAATTAATATCAATACCCCAAGAATCAACGACTTTGTTGCAGCAGCCCCAACGTAGCCAAGCAGTATTTCAAAAAATGAAATCGGCGCTGCCATGATTTCATAAATAGTACCGGTAAATTTAGGAAAGAAAATACCAAAGGATGCATTGGAAATACTTTGAGTCAGCAAGCTGAGCATCATGAGCCCGGGGACAATAAATGCACCATAGGGCACACCGCCTACCGATTCGATACGTGACCCAATCGCAGAACCAAACACAACAAAGTACAAGGCGGTTGATATAACCGGGGCTGCAATACTTTGCAATAAAGTATTACGAGTTCGACGCATCTCGTTTGTGTAGATGGCTTTAACTGCTGTTATGTTCATGCGTCTGTGCTCAGGATTCAGCTTTGACAATATCAACGAAGATGTCTTCGAGTGAGCTTTGTTGTGTGTTGAGATCTTTTAGCACCAAACCGGCAGCTGACATGCTGCTCAGTAAAGTGGTCATACCCGTACGCTCTTGGCGAGCGTCAAACGTATAGGTTAGCTTAAAACCGTCATCGGATAAGTGCAAACCGTATTCATCGAGCGCAGATGGCACCGTGCTTATACTATTCTTCAACTCGATAACGAGTTTCTTTTTACCTAACTTGTCCATCAGGGTTTGCTTATCTTCAAGTTCGAGTAGCTGACCACCACTGATAACACCAACTCGGTCTGCAATCTCTTCAGCCTCTTCAATATAGTGCGTGGTGAGGATAATAGTGACACCGGTTTGACGTAATTGTTCCACTATCGCCCACATGTCTTTACGCAGCTCCACATCGACACCAGCGGTAGGTTCGTCTAGAAACAGCACTCGAGGCTCATGTGACAGCGCTTTGGCTATCAATACCCGCCGTTTCATACCTCCGGAGAGTTGCTGCACCTTACTGTTTTTTTTGTCGCCCAAAGATAGTTTGTCGAGCAGTTCATCTATGAACGCGTTATTGGGTCGCTTTCCATATAATCCTCGGCTGAATGCGACGGTGTTACGAACATTGTCGAACGCGCCTAGCGTGAGCTCCTGTGGTACTAACCCGATAAGTTCGCGGGTTTTGCGAAAATCTTTGATGATGTCGAACCCTGCAACTTCAACAGTACCGGCAGTTGGCGACACAAGGCCACAAATGGTGGAAATGAGCGTGGTCTTGCCTGCACCGTTGGGGCCGAGCAACGCCAGAATTTCGCCTTCACGTATATCTAGATCGATTCCTTGAAGTGCTTGATGCCCGTTTTCGTAGGTTTTAGTCAACCCTTTGATGCTAATGATATTGGTTTGCTTCATTGCGGCATTATCTCACAGGAACTCTTAGCGCGGGATGACTAAACCGACCTCCACACCGTTGTTCGTATTGCGCACAGATACGCTACCTTGATGGGCTTCAGCGATCATACGGACAATGTACAGACCCAGCCCCAAATGGAGCTCACCGTCATCAGCGCCACGCTCAGAAAACATAGGGTCGAACAGCTGTGATTGCCGATCGTCTGCTATGTGCTCTCCGTTGTTAGCAACCGCTAGTTTTGCAATTGCGTCTCCGCGTTTACTGCCCGTTTCAAGCAACAAAGTGACTTGACCGTCGATGGCAAAACCCACTGCATTGTCTACCAACTTATCAAACGCCTGTTGTAACAATTCAGGGGCGGCAACAACGACGATGGCTTCTGTTCTTGCACGAGCATACTTAACACGCGCCTTTATCTCTATTTGCGGGTAAATCTGCTTATAACGCTCTAACGAACCGCGAAACCAATCCAGCAGGTCCACATCTTGCATTTGAGCCTGTTGCACTGTTTGCTCTAGTCGAGTTGATTCCACCAAAGCGCGGATAATGGCCCCCAGCTGATCAGCTCCGCCACTAGCACGGTCCATTAACGTCACCGTTTCAGCATCTAGCTTATCGCGGTCCATGTTCTCGATAGATGTTTTAACCACACTCAATGGCGTGCGAAGTTCATGGGATAGTCGGCTCGACAATGCTTCCAAATATTTAGTGTAATTTGCAGAGCGCTCTAATAGAGCGGATAAGTTACGCGATAAATCACCGATTTCATCTTTAGCATCACTTTTAGGCAAACCCCGTACCCGACCATCGTCTGCTACCGCCCTGGTTGCAAGCTTTGACAAACTGCGAATACGCATCGACAACAAGGTTGCATACGACAGCAAAACTAGCCCAGCCAGCAAGCTCACGAGAGTCAGTAAACTGAACAGTCGAGCGACTCGACTGGCTGAATACGCAGATGCTAAGTCTTCATTAGATTCGAATAACAAAAAACCACTTGGTTTATCCCCGCCTATGGCGACTAAAGTCCCTAATACCAAATCACGTTCGTTGGTTACGTAGTGCTTGGTTTGCGCATCTTTTAGCGCTAAGGTATCTACTTCGTCAAACGGAAGGTGTATCCCATCCGTGAGGTTGAAAGGCTGCCCCCGAACTTCCGTATCGGCGACAAAGTAGGCAAAAATACGAAACAAAATAGCATTAAAAAAACCACGCTCTGCAGGATCGTATTCAAACTCCTCTGCGGTTTTTTCATATAACGAATTCACGTCTGAAAGCAACCGGCCTTGTCGATCAAACAAGCGAGCACGCGTGCCTCTTGTGACCCAAGGTTGCAGCCGCTGATCTGCTGTTTCAGATGCAATAAATAAATTGCCTGGTGGCACACTAGTTGGATTGCCGGCCGCAAGCGCTGCAATGCTGTTGTGGTCTATGGTGCCCATCCATTGGCTGCGAACTTCACCAGCGACATCGATATCAACAAAGGCAATACCCACAGCTGTTGATGTCGCAGGCTTTGGAATACTCAGCTCTAACTGAAATCCATTTTGAGTCGCAGCCCAAAATCCTTTGTAGCGAGAAAGACTACGGCCAGTAGATCTTGTTCGTGCATTTTTAGCTCCACTAACCCCGGTAACAGGTCCTGGCGCGACCGACCTGAATAGAACATGCATCGGTTGACCACTAGCGTCTTCAACCAATAACTCCACGGCATCACCGTTAACCAATATGGCTTGAGCATCCATTGTTTCACCTTCTGCCAAATCGGTGCGTAAGACAGGTGGCTTGTGGTAGGTCACTGAATCATCTTTGATATCAACGAAGAAATATAATTTATTTTGTCGTGTTGCCAGCCTGACACGCATTTCGTCTTCACTGTTTTTAAAATTGAACGATGGGCCAGTTAAGTTTTGCCACTCATCGTCGTAACCGTCAACAAATAAAGGAAAATTAGCATGCTCCGCATATAGATCGTTATCGCCTATGGGAGTAAGACTTTTTTGCAATACAGATTGGAGCGATTCTGATTCCGCTAATGCTAACCGTGCGTTGAGCACTTTTAATGATTGCGCATCGACGCGTGTCTGGCGTAACGACCAGTCAAGTTGCCTAACACTCTGCCAGCCAATGACTGGCACTGCCAACGTCAGTGCTCCAGCCAACAACATTTGCGTACGCAAATTCATTTTCTAGATTGTGCTCAGTCTGAAGGCGTGCAGATTAATAGTGCAATCCTTCAACCCAGCGATAACCCAGACCATAAACCGTTTGAATACAATTGAAATCTGCATCGATTGCAATTAATTTTTTACGGATCCGTTTAATATGAGCAGTGATAGTTTGATCATCAAGCACAACGTTAGCTGCATCCATCAATTGCTGTCGACTCTTGACTTGCCCATGTTGGCTGGCCAAACAGGTGATTAGCCAAAACTCAGTCACGGTTAGATCAACGGGCTTTTCTCGCCATGTCGCCACTAACCTTTCGTGATCTATCGACAATGGACCAACCGATTGCAAAGTGACTGTTTCAGATTGACTTAAAATTTCAACGCGTCTTAGCAAAGTGTTTACACGCGTAATAATTTGCGCAAGACTAATATCTTTAGTGAGGTAATCGTCGGCGCCTAGCCGTAATCCTGAGATAACATCGAGCTCACTGTCACGCGCTGTTAAAAAAAGTATGGGTAGACGTTCAGACAAATTGCGCAGTGACTGACACAATGCAAAGCCAGCCTCGCTATCGTTGCCAAGTCCAATATCGATTATAGCCAAATCTGGCATACGGGCTTTAACCGCAGTAAGTGTCGCCGCAGCTGTAGCAAAATCTTGCACCGAATAACCAGCTTTTTCGAGCGCTAAACGATAATTGTCTCGCAGCGCAGGCTCATCCTCCACCAACACGATGGTTCTACTTGAATTATCGATTGTCATAATTGGTCAGAATTGCTCCCGATTGAACCTGATTAGTGTCTGTGTATCGTCGCTTTCATGGCGTCTAATAGACCTATACAAACATTGAGATCGCGATATGTATCATACCGACTACAACGGCCATCGTCGCAAAGTACAGCACAAGAACCCTAAAATTTTGTCACCAACTAAAACTATCAGCAGCAATAGCGTGATTCTCAACTACGAGCATAGAAACGCTGTATTAGCGGTTGTGCTAGTTATCATAGCCCTGTTACAGATGGACCCGGCCAACGCCCAGTTCAGCCAGCCCAGCTCAGGATACGGCACCCTTGCGCTCGAGAACGGAAAGCATCCCTCAGATGTGGTGTCAATTCAGAATCAAATAAAAATGATCATTGGCGACCAACATATGCAAATGATGGTTGATCAATCCTTTAAGAATAGTGGCAAACAGATTCAAAACGCAGATTACCTATTCCCTCTGGCAACAGGTGCGCAAATTCGCGGTTGGAGAATTCAAATAGGCCAAACAGTAACATGCTCACATTCGGCTAGCTTCGACTGTCGTGTGGTCCAAGCTCGTACCGTTTCAACAACTAGACATTTTCCAAAAACTGAACCCATGAGTGTGATAGTGGACACCAATTGCAACCAATTACACATACCCATCAATGCCATAAATGCAAACGAGGTCTTTCGCATCCAGCTGGACATCTATTTTCCAGTAAAAAACACAGACCACTCAGCACCCGCTCTTCTCCCTTTTACCGATGATTTCCAAGAGGAATTGGCCGACAGTGTCTCTGAGGTCGTACAATCGATGCATTCACTGACACCAATCTACCCTATTGGAGCGATGCTGCCGCTATAATTGCGCTCATGAAATACTCCTCTTTGGTTAATCGCATATCCCCTTCCGACGAGCTTGACGGCGACCCTTGGGAAGTACACGAACTTGCATGCGAACGTGCGGCATCTGGGACAGACATTCTCATGTTGAGCATTGGACAAGAAGCCGATGAGTCGACGCCCGATATTATTGTGCAAACAGCCATTCAAAGTTTGGAGCAAGGTGATCATCACTACACTGATGTAAGAGGCACTCCTGAGTTACTCAACAGCATTGCAAACTATCACTCAAACCTAACAGCTCAACAGGTTACAGCAGACAACTGCACAGTCTACGCGGGTGCGCAGAACGCTTTGTATGCTGCAGCGCAAGTTTTATTGGAAGCCGGTGATGAAGTTATCGTGTCTGAACCTTATTACACGACCTATGCAGCTACCTTTAGTTCATCAGGTGCAAGGCTTGTCACTGTGCCGGTAACCAGACAAAACGACTATCAACTCCACACAAATGATATTGCCGCAGCGGTTAACAGCAGTACGCGTGCAATTGTACTCAATACACCTAACAACCCAATGGGCACTTGTTACAGCGCTGCAGATTTTTCCAGCATAGTAAAGTTGTGCGTTGAAAATCAAATTTGGCTTATCCTCGATACTGTCTATCTCGATATAGTGGATTCAATAAAATCCGATTTACCACACACCATTCCTGGTGCCGACGATGTATTGCTAACCATCGGCAGTCTGTCAAAATCACATCGAATGACTGGATGGCGAATTGGTTGGGTAGTTGCACCGCCTACGGCTGCAAAACACCTGAGCCACTTGTCCATGTGCATGCACTACGGCCTACCTCCTTTTGTTATGAAAGCCGCCCAAGTTGCTATTGAAAAATCGACACAAACACCACAAGTGGTGCGCGAGACTATTAACAGAAGAAGGCAATTAGCCACACCCGTTCTGAAAACCATGCGAAAAGAAGCCACATTGCATGACTCTGGACAAGGTATGTTTATGTTGATTGATGTCACGGCTTTAAAAATATCAGCACACACTTTTAGCATGCGATTACTCGATGACTATCAGGTGGCTGTGCTTCCGTGCGACGGATTTGGACCTGCCGGAAAAAAACTAGTAAGAGTGGGTCTTTGCGTTGACGATGCCAAGCTGACATTAGCCTGTGCAAAAATTGTTGAATGCGTGGCGGAGTTTGCTGACGCACTTTAAAAGAGGACACGTTGAAGGCTCTGAAATCAATCTTTGCAAACTGCTCCAGAACGCTGGTGATAAACAGGTCGGTGAGATAACGCTACCGATCTATAGCTTCCTCTGGGCAGACCCCTTTACCTTGCGTCCACAGTCTTTGCCGGTGCTCACAAAAAGCCTCGATCAACACATCAATATGATCGGCAAGGCGCTCGGGATCTTTGGTTGTGCACCAGGTGCGCCTAACCAACCTGTTTACCTTGGCGCGCATCGTGGCTAAGAAACGATTGATCGTAAACAAAGGGTCAAAGCTGGTTTTCTTGAACTCCCCTTGTCCGACCACCGCGCCTCGCTTGCTTTTATAAACCTCGTGTGTAGCTTCTGGAAAATAGCGTTGAATCAATACTCGGTAGTGAGCATGCCCATCCGTTTGAAAAAACACATCGGGCGGTAAAATCGTCAAAAGATGTTGAAATAAGTGTTCACGGGCTTGGCGACTGTTGTCTTCGCGCTTTCCATAGCGTTCGGCTACGCAGCTGCTGCAACATCACTTAAACGAATATATTTTTCAATTCTGATGCGGAGAATGAGCTAAATCGATTGGATTTGATGCCAAACCAGCTCCGTAATACTTGTTCATAAACTGCCCTATAGTCCATCGTATGAGCTGGGTCTCCGTCCACTAACATGCCCAGATCTGGCGCCACACCGTACAAACCACCCTGTACAGACCCGCCAGCGATAAGATGGGGTGCAGCTGTACCGTGATCGGTGCCGCCAGTATTATTTTCAGCAGCGCGCCTACCAAATTCCGAATAGGTCATCACCAGCGTATTCTGCCACTCACCCTCTTTTTCTAAAGCGCCACGCAGCCCAGTAATCGATTTGGCTAACTGACTTAATAGTTGAGCATGCCGCCCTAGTTGATTATCGTGAGTATCAAAACCACCGAGTTGAACTCGATAAACTGGCGTATCGATACCCGATCGGATTAATCGAACCACTTGTGAGAGCTGGTTTCCTAACTTACCAGGTCCGATAGATTTCACAGCCTGAACTTTTTTCAATTTATTCGACAAGCCGTCCATGGTGTGATGTAACTCATGCATCTTCCCTGCAACTAGGTCGAGTGTTGCGTTGTATTGTTTGTCTGAACTTGGCAATGGTACGCTAGTAGACTCTATCTGACTCGTTGATGCCAACGACATCCAACGACCACCTTCACTGTTAAATAAGTCCAGATCACCACTTAAACTGATACCGTGTGCATCAGTAACTATTCGCCCTAATCTATGTTCGATGTCGTGTGTTAACCAACCCGACCTACCATCACCATCACCATCTCCACCAGACTCCCACAAAGAGATTGATTTAAAGTGCGAACGATTAGGTTTCGGGTACCCAAGACCTTGTACCCAAGCAAGCTCACCACGCTCCCATAAACGCATCAATGGTTCCATACTTTGATGCAGTGCCACATCGTCGTCTAGCGATATGACTTGGTCTTTATTCAACCCAATAGCGGGGCGTAAACGATGGTAATGGTCGTTATTAATCGGCACCAGCGTATTCAGCCCATCATTCGCACCAGTAAGTTCTATCAACACAAGCCGACGGCCAGTGCCGGTCGCATTGGCCGCCATTAACACTTGTAGTGGTGACAACCCCAAAGGTAGTACCATTGCTGCCGACAACGATTTTAATAGTGTTCGTCTGTTCATAGGTTTCGACTCATTGTTTGAACTCACTGTCCCTACCGAATACACTTTCTAGCTAATAAACTTGGTACACGGGATGAGTTAACAAATACTCCAATTGATATTCTATTGGTCGCCCGTTATTCGCGCTAATCTCAGGCGTATCTCCAATATCAGCACCTCCAATAAGCAAATCTGCTAACGACAGATCCTTGCTTTTCACACTTTGTTCGAGCTCAGTTAAATCACCAATTGATATTGGTGGTTCAGACAAATTCCTTTTCACGGATTCAGGTGTAACGAAGTTTGGATCGATCGCAATCGAGTCGGCTGATTTCATATAGTCACTGTTGTTGAACTTACTTTTAAGCCCAGCCATGCGTTTGCGCCATTGCTCCAAATTATTATTATGAGGATCTCTGGTCTCAAAATTAGCTAAACGATCTATTACACTCGGAATACTTCTCCACAACGCATTGACCATATTTTTCTGTGAAACGCTAAGACTTTCATAGTGACAATCGATACCTGCATCGCGGCCTCGCGATAGCGGAAAAATCATCAGCTTCTCGTCGCTAGACCCTTGGTTCCAAGCACATGCAGGCCATTGCTCAATACAATCTGGCCAGCAACCATAGGCATCAAGCCTAAGTTCGAGAGATTGATCATCTCTACTGAAAAGATTAAAACTAATCGTGTGATAATAATTGTCGGGCGTTTGTACGTTCTCTAAAGCCACTGTGGCATCTAGCCTAGGGCCTCTTTTTTTTCCATCCCTCTGCCTTGTCCAAATGAGCGATACATCAGTTGCAGTGTAAGCTTCAGTTCGCTCGAGCGCCGTGGGCATAACCGTACTGACATCAATTGACACGGTACCAGCACAATATAAATCACCCGCAGCACGATCATTCTTTGGAACGCAATCGCTCTCTTGCTTTGCACCCACAGCGCTATAGGTAATAGAATTTAGTGAAACCGATTCAACGAATAAATTCCGGTCCCCAGATTTTCCCGCAGCGTCATTTAGAAATTCGATTTCTACTCTGGCGGTGTTAGCCAGCTTATCAGGTGGTGGATTATATTTTTCTGTAACCCACGTCAATAAACCTCGGTCTTGCATCGCGCCAAACATTTGAGTGTCATAACCCATTTTAAGTGTCCGTTCGTCGCTTAGCCAGAGTTGCGTCTCTTGCGCGCCCTCACCGCTATACAACGACAATTGAAACCTAGGAGGACCGTTAAACAAGTGTCCAGACAATCGAACCTCAATAGATGCATTATTATGCATCGGTTGCACAGATTGCACAGATTGCACAGATTGCGCAGATTGCACAGATTGCACAGATTGCACAGATTGCACAGATTGCATAGATTGCATAGATTGCGCAGATTGCACAGATTGCGCAGATTGCATAGATTGCGCAGATTGCATAGATTGCGCAGATTGCATAGATTGCGCAGATTGCATAGATTGCATAGGTTGCATGGGTTGCATCGACTCTTGCATAAGCTTAGGCTGATTGAATTCAGATGCCATGGACATCGAATCGGATTGCATTAACGTCATTGCATTAGATTCGTCAGCCGAAGCTGAAACAGATGTTGCAAGCAAGGTCTGCAGCGCTAACTGACGGTTTAACAGTCGCCCGGGAGCGACGAACGCTGCGCCCTCTTTCCAACCCGACACATTGGGTGGTGCAAACAAATCCATACCAAGAAGCGCATGCAATGATGCCAACTGAGACCATGCACGTTTCGGGAAATCGAGCGATCGAGCAGTTCCGATTAACAGAGTCGCCGGCGATTTGATCAACGAGAGACGATTCGAATCGTCCCAAAACTGCTGACTTTGCAATACGGATTTATACAAATTTAAAAGATCATAATCTGATTGCCGGAACGTGTTGGCTAACGCCAGAACAAAAGCTTCACTAGGCTCACTGTCAGCAACAAAACCCGTCCAAAATTTCTTAACCAAATGCTCAGCGGCAGCGGGCTGTTCTAAAATCAAATCAATCAACGAGTCTCCATCGTGATTCGCCGTAACGCCGAACAGCGTTTTATCCTCATGATCGTGTTTGTAGTTATAAAAGCGAAACGAATGATTACGCGTATCGCTAAAACCATATCCGGTTAACGCACGAGCAGCTTCTTTAACCGTTGGCTCATCATAGTTGCCTTCACCCAAGGTAAACAATTCAAGTAGCTCACGAGCGAGGTTTTCGTTAGGTCGCCCTTTTCTATTGCTATGGTTATCAAGGTAAATAAGCAAAGCAGGATCTCTAATCATCGCTTTTAGCAGAGTTCGATAAGAGCCGAAACCTAATGATCTGAAGGTTTGGTTTTGTCGTGCAATACTAATGCTCCGCCGATTAACACCTTCATAGCTGGTTGCAAAATGATCGTGCCAGAACATAACTAATCGTTCAGTTTGTGCAGAATCGCTCTGTAACATGTTGCTCACCCACCATTGACGCAGCTCTGTGATCTCTACATCACGGTCACGATCGAACGCTTGCTGGGCTTCGCTTGTTAATGCACGGCGCTTCCAAAATCGCGGTGCAGGCTCATCAACCCAACTCGGCATTGGAATGTAGGGAGTCGTATTCAAGCCACTGACAACTAGATCGATAGCCTCGACACGGGACAAGCCAACCAAAACAGAAAGCTCCTTTGCAGATGCTCCAAAACCAGTGCGTCCAGCCAAATGGCGAGCGTCAGCTAAGGACATGGGCGACTGTAGCCACACCTGTGCGTGGCTTGTGCTATTTGCGGCTGCAAACGCTGGTAAAGCCGTCATGAACCAGAACAGGAGGGTTAGTTGTCTGAGCATTTTTAAGGACATACCGCCATCCTATGTTGTTTTTCACATTTTATGCATCCGACTTGCCGGAATGACACGTATTAGATACTGTATAACTTATTCCATTGTCCCTGAATTGAGGCTGAACACATGAGAACAATTGCACGGCTTTTCATTCTATTCGCGATTTGTCCCATCGGCATCACTTTTGCCGACACCCAGCCGGCTTCACCAAACACCGTGTTAACACCCACAGAAGTGGTGCACATCGTTATAGATGCGCTCAAATCAAACGACTCAGAGAAAAATGATAATGGTATTGCAACGGTTTTTGAGTTTGCATCCCCGAGCAATAAGTCCGTAACTGGGCCATTGGAACGATTCGCCACAATGATCAAGCGAGGGTATGGCGATATGCTAAACCATGTTGATAGCGAGTTCGGCGAGATAGACATCGAGAACAACACCGCACTGCAAGCCGTTTGGCTTACCTCAAGCTCAGGAGTAAAAACCGGCTATGTGTTTCAACTGGGAAAACAAACGAGCGGTAAAAATGCAGGCATGTGGATGACAGAATCGGTGTTACCGCTTGGCACACGCAAGCCTAAAGGGCAGTCCATCTAATAGCACTAGCTCGCAGACCACGAGTATTGCAAATAATACTGTAGTTGCTTTGGAGGATTTACGCAGATTTTTCAATCTACCCCTGAACGCAGGGGTAGACATTACCTAATTATTCCAACTCTATGCGTCAGGTAAATCAATGCCATGTTGACGACAAGCTTGCTGCACCGTATTGTGCAAAAGACAAGCAATAGTCATTGGACCAACTCCACCTGGCACGGGTGTTATCGCACCGGCAACTGTCGATGCAGTAGCAAAGTCGACATCGCCCACTAGCTTCTTTTTACCATCGCGCTCAATCCGGTTTATGCCAACATCGATAACCGCTGCACCTGGCTTTATCCAGTCACCAGGAATCATCTCTGGACGACCGACAGCTGCAACTAGGATATCGGCTGCACGGCAAACATCGGCAAGATTTTCCGTTCGCGAATGCGCAATCGTTACGGTACAACTTTCTTGCAACAATAGACTGGCCATTGGCTTACCGACAATGTTAGATCTACCGACAACCACAGCATTTTTACCACTTAAACTGCCAAGCCTATCTTTGAGCATCATGATACTGCCAAGCGGTGTACACGGTACAACACCGTCACCACCCGTACTCAACAAGCCAACATTGGTTAAGTGAAAACCATCGACGTCTTTTTCATAGTGAATGGTATCGAGTACTTTAGATTCATTAATGTGTTTTGGTAATGGCAATTGCACAAGGATGCCGTGAATAGCCGTATCTTCATTTAATGTTTCGATTAAGGCGAGTAAGTCAGCCTCCGTCGTGTCTGCGTCAAGCTTATGCTCTACCGACTTCATACCAACTTCTACGGTCTGCTTTGCTTTGTTGCGAACGTATACTTCACTCGCAGGGTCTTCGCCCACCAGAACAACGGCCAAGCCCGGAGTAAGGTTGTGTTGCTCTTTTAACTTTGCAACTCGAGACCCAATTTCCCCACGCAGCCGTTCGGCAAATGCCTTGCCATCGATAATGTTACTCATTACTAAACTCTCTTGATAAACAACAAATAAAATACTGGCTACAAGACCGTTGACCTAGAAACAGTCGAATAACTCAAAAACGGATTGCGCATAATGTTAGGGGTTTGCAGTTAAACCCTGCATTGCAGCAACACTCAGCAGAATTCGATCTGACTAAGCTCAGACCCACACCATATGGTAAATTTACATGGTGTGCGAATAAGCGTATGTTAGAGCAATTTCAGATCAGACGTAAGACAGATGCGAACGAAAACACTCTTATTAGCCCCTGCTGCCATAGCGCTACTGTCACTGGCAGCGTGTAGCTCTGGATCAGGCACTGCAACCGGCACTGAACCCGAACTAAGTACCAATAGCTCACCGTTGGGGCTCACAACGCCAATAGACGATCAACCCTTGTCCAGCCAAGGCAACACAGCCAACGAAAATTTCGTAGGTGAAGCTGATATGGGTGAAGCTACCGGTGCTACCGGTGCTGACGGTGCTGACGGTGCTGACGGTGCTGACGGTGCTGACCAGAATGCTCAGGAGCTTGTTGAAAATAATCAAGCCGCGGATGCGACAAACATAGACCCAAACTCTAGCCTTGGAGAGTTCAACTCAAGGATTCAAAAACTAGTTGGTAATTCGTTATTAGCTCTTAATCAATCGTTAAGTCAGGGTGAAATATTAAGTGCTCAACAGGACAGCTGCCTAGGCTCATTCGACCCAGCATTCGGCGAGCCGCTGTTGGCTATCAACTGTGAAAAACCGCTGGCGGTAAGCAACGTCCCGATTTACGCACGCATTGCCTCGTTCCAGAACACACCAGAATGTGTTGCCAGCTTACAAAGCAACACCACAGAAAATTGTTTGACTGAACAAGCGGAAATAACAGTGAACACTATTTGGTTTACACCACCGACCGAGCCGGGTCAGCCTGAAAGACCACAACCTATAGCTGGTGCATCGATACAATATGGGATTGAACAGCATCGGCTACTAGTAGAAAATTTACCAGCCGCTTTATCTGGATTTTTTCGCTGTGAAATAGATTTAACCACTGGTAATCCAGTGGTTAATACTGCAAGCGCAAACTGTGATTCACAATTTACACGTATCAAAAATTTAATTGACGAACACTTAGCGAACGCTAGCTAACGTCATTAATTGGGATGGGTCGTGCTCCAGTGGCGCGACTTTTATCTACGATTAGCATTAACACACCGTTTTGCATGGATGCATTCAAGGTGGATTCATCCGCATCAGTTGGCAGCTCAAGAACACGTTCAAATGTGCCCGACCGCCGCTCAGTTGAAACTACTGTGCCCGCAAGCGCACTGCGTTTGTTGCCCTTGATTCGAATTTCTCCGCGCAGAACGCTGAGGTCTATATCGGCTAGTGCAACGCCTGGCAAGTCAATCAAAAACTGCCACTGTGTATCTGTTTCGATCGTGTCAGTGTTTGGCGTCCAGTCACCTGAGCCTGCGTGTCGAGCAGAAGGACTGACCCAATCACCTTCAAACAACTTACCTAATTCTTGCTGGATTTTCTGAATGCCATCGAAATTGATAAACGGGTCTTGGCGATAGTTACTCATGCTTTAACGCTCCGAAATAGTGCTGTGGTTACATGAAAGCTAGTGACGCTTCAGCCTTTTTCAAGGTCATACAGCACCCTAGCTGCGCCTATAAGGCCTGGATATGGGTCGAGTATCACAAAGGTAGGAACTACCACGAGCTCATCGCTTACGCGGCCCTTGGCTTCAAAACGGGCCCGAAACGCAGAATTTGCGAAAAAATCACCTAAGCGCGGCACAATGCCACCACCAACATAAATGCCACCAGACGCACCTAGAATTAAGGCCAGATCACCAGCGTAAGAACCGAGCAGTGCACAAAACAGTTCCAACGTTTCTACGCAGTGCGGATCAGAGCTGTTCAGACCGTCCCTTGTGACCGTTTCTGGTCGGTATGGCGCCTCTGGCAATCCGTCAATTTTGCGCAGAGCTGTAACGATATTGACCAAACCCGGCCCCGACAAGAAACGTTCAAATGAGACGTGCCCGAACCGTTGCGTAAAGACCTCGAGCACAGCCATTTCACGTTCAGTAAGAACTGAGGCTGACGTATGCCCACCTTCAGAGTTCAAGGCTCGCCATTGGCCATTTTCAGACATTGGAATCAATCCTGAGACCCCAAAACCAGTGCCAGGCCCAACAATACCCATCGGCTCCTGTGCTCGAACCGTTCCACGTCCGATCTTATGTAACTGATCTTGCGCTAAATGCGGTACCGATAGCGCCAATGCAGTGAAATCGTTGATCACTTGCAAATTAGCGATTTTCAACTGCTTTGCCAATTCGGCAACTGAAAAAGACCATTTCTCGTTGTTGGTGAATGCAATAGTGTCACCAAGCACACGAGTCGCAACGGCAATGCACGCCGATCGAGGTGGTTCGATAGAAAGATCTGCAAAATACTGGCGCAACGCATCAGCCAAACTCGGGTATTCGGCTGCTGCGTAGGTTTTGGTATGAATGGGCTGATGAAATTCGTTGAGCAATGCAAATCGTGCATTGGTCCCACCGATATCACCCACCAACTTTGTCGTATGCAAACTCATTGATCGCGCGTTGCTTGTCATTGCGTCTGGAAGCGCACTCGATGCACACTCTTATCGTGCAATTATACGACGCAATGCATCGTGATAGCGAGTCCCCATTAAACGATAGGCAGCGGCACCAAAATGGATGCAAGAGCCTGCGCCACACGGGTAAGCCGGCGGCTGCAGGTCGTCATTATTGCTAAATTCAGCATGTGAGATGCTGTTGGTGATATTTCGATGGGCTGTATCGACGATCGACTTTGTTGCACCGAATGATGCAAAAGACCCACGACTGTCTGCACCTTTTGACATCGAACCAACAACCAACGGAATATTGACATCAGGACCACGGGCACCCGCACCGCGAGGGTCTTCTAGCGCCTCAGTTCGTATCCGCGCGACCAGTTGTTTTAAGTTGTCGTTATAACGATTTGCACAATCACTATTGTTTGAATCAGCTTCACCCTGATGCCAAAGCATTCCTCTGAAAACACCACCACTTTCACGCAGAGTCATGTTCAGTCGGGTTACTGCTCGGTCTGTCAATAGGGTACCGCCTAGAAAACTCTCAGGGGTTTTTTCAGCGTTCCATGACAAACCATCTGATTGGCCGCTACAAAAGCCAGTCGCAGACCAGGCCGCCGGAACTAAATAAATTTCCTGTGTGGTGTCTGCCAACGCCGCTTTTGCGAATGACAAACCCATACCAATAAATTGCGCCTCTTTTGAGAAGCGTCCCGGTGCACGTGGTTCATGCAGTGGATCTTCTGCCGTTATAAAGCGCGGAGTACTGGTGTTGGCAAACTCATCAGTGAACTGCCAATCTTGCTGAAACACATCCGTACTGTTTGATCGAACATTCAATTGTTTAATGCGTGAGTTAAGTTCGTCAGGCCCACCTGGGTTGACGTTTTTAGCAAACATCTCACTGGAACCTTCCATATTACTCTGCCCAATGAGCAAGTACACATCCGGTGCTTTGATGGGCTTAACATCAAAAATGATTCGGGCTTCTTGCACGCTATTGCCGTCGTTTGCCGATAGAATAAAACGCCGCTCATGAAAATCTAGCGGAGCTACCCCCACTGCAAGTCGCACTTCTAAAGTGGCCCCAGATGCACTTTGCGATAGATTAGGTGGTTGTATTTGATAAGTTAGGTTTGCTTCACTCGAAGGGTGTTCAGCCCGAAGACTTAAATTTACCGTACGGGTGTTGCCGGCGCTTCTATCGACAGAAAAAGGCACGAACAAACTCGCATTAGCACCTTCTTGCAGTACAAAACGGGTTGCAGGTAGCTGTAACGTTATTTGATTGCTTTGCTTTGGCTCTCCCCCACCTTCCTCACCATTATCAACGCCATTGCCAAGCGATAACTGCGCCGCGTTACTCCGGTTACCATTAAAGTCTATTGCAACTACTTCATATGCGTAGCTTTGATTCCGGTCTACCGATGACTCAAAATAACTGCGACCATCACGCGTGTCGAGTACGGTATCGTTACGACGTATTTCATACGCTGCAATACCATTGTCGTCGAACGATGCATCCCAAAATATTTCAGCAGCTGTGTCTGAATAGAATGTGCCAAGTAAGTTACCTGGGGTCGAGGGTGGTGACGAATCATTGTTGTTGACGATAGGCGCAGGATTCGACCCATTACCGGTATCTAAGGTGAGTGTCGCTGCAGCACTGCGATTGCCTTCATTGTCGATTGCCACGATGGCATATTGATAGCTGCGATCAACTGCCAAGGACGGCTCAAAATAACTACGCCCATTCACGTTTGCAATGATTTGTGAGTCGCGTGTGACTTCATATGACTGCACAAAGCCATCATCTATTGAGGCATCCCAAAACAGTTCTGCAACGGTGCTGGAATAAAGTGTGAGTCGAAAATTACCAGGCACCCCAGGTGCCGGGTCAGTGGTTTTCAAAGTCACTGATGCGCTGCAGGGGCTGTACACGACAGAACCACTGACCGTTGCAAAGCTGGCTACGCAGTAAGCGCCAGGAGTGCCACTAAAGACGAACTGATCGCTGCCCGGCTCAGGACGGTGGGTACTGTGATACTTTCCATTGAAATAGACGTTGAATCCACTGACATCACCAGCTTGCACGAAAGTAACGCGCACCTCGCCAGAACCTGCTGCGGTAACAGAAATACTCGGTGCAGGCAGCGCGCTAGCTATAGAGCTAACAACCAACAACAAGATAAATGATAGTGTTTTGAACATGTGTTTTTAACATTTTAATCATTAAAATAATTGCGCGCAAAATCCTTATACCAGGCAGTGAATGTGCTAACACAGCGCACTCATGCTGGGAATTTGTGCTCTCACGCTTGTAGCCTTGAGACTTTATCGAGCGCACAGCAGTCTACCGGATCGCTGTGGCACAAGTGTATGACGGTTTAACGATACAACAATGTATTGCAGATGGGGCGATAGGGGTACTACCTGTCTAGGTAATACCCGTTTGAATGCTCAGAATTGGTTCACGCATTCACAATTCCGCGTGACCCGGTTGCCAAATCGATTGCAGCGGTTCTATCAAGTTCAAACACTTATGCCGATTCAACTCGAACGGCGCAATATTTAAACTCAGGAATTTTGCCTACTGGGTCCAATGCTTCATTAGTGAGCAAGTTCGCTGCAGCCTCGTGATAACAAAAAGGTATGAATATCTCACCGGTTTTTAAGCCTGCATCAATTCGGGCCGTTGCGGTGATTTCACCACGCCTTGAGGTAACTTTTACCTGGCCGCCTGCCTCAATATTCAATGCAGTTAAGTCTTCTGGGTTCAGCGTAATAACCGCTTCAGGCTCGACCGCATCGAGTACGCGTGATCGACGCGTCATGCTACCGGTATGCCAGTGCTCTAATTGTCGCCCTGTCATTAACACATAAGGATATTCATTATCCGTTGTTTCATCGGCACGGATAATCGTTGCAGGGACCAGCTTGGCCTTGCCGCTCGGCGTTGGAAAAGCAGTTTGAAAAACCACAGATTGGCCTGGATCGGCTGCATCAGCACAGGGATAGGTTACAGATTCTGCAGCCTGTAGTCGGTCCCACGTGATGCCCGTTATGCTCGACATCGATTGTCGCATCTCTTCATAAACATCAGACGCGTGATCGTACTGCCAATCTAATCCGAGTCGGTTGGCAAGCTGTTGCAATATCCATAGATCGTGTCGCGCATCGCCTGGCAAGTCCAAAGCTTGGCGACCCATTTGTACACGTCTATCGGTGTTAGTCACCGTGCCGTCTTTTTCAGCCCACCCAGATGCGGGTAAAATCACATCGGCAAAAGCCGCTGTTTCAGTGAGAAATAGATCTTGTACGACTAAATGCTTCAAACTCGATAGCGCTTTACGAGCGTGATTCAAATTAGGGTCGGACATGGCTGGGTTCTCTCCCATGATGTACATCCCGTGCAATGAGCCTGCAAGAATGGCATGCATGATTTCCACCACGGTAAGACCAGGCTTGTCATCAAGATCAGCATCCCAGAACTTACTAAAACGTGCATGAGCTTCCGCGTTGTCCACTCGCGCATAGTCTGGAAACATCATCGGGATTAGTCCAGCATCTGAGGCCCCTTGCACATTGTTCTGGCCACGCAGTGGATGCAAACCGCTACCAGGTCGACCAATTTGCCCTGTGATCATGCACAGCGCGATAAGACAACGCGCGTTGTCTGTACCGTGTATGTGTTGGGATACACCCATACCCCAAAAAATCATAGAGCCTTTAGATTGCGCAAAAACACGCCCTACATCTCTGAGCGTTTCTGCCGGAATGCCGCAGATGCTTTCCATTTTTTCAGGACTGTAGTTTTGAACGTTGTCTTTAAGCAACGCGTAGTCTTCTGTTCTTGTTTCGATAAATTCTTTATCGACAAGATTCTCTTCAATGATCGTGAACATAATGGCGTTGAGCATCGCCACGTCAGTATCAGGCTTGAACTGCAACATGTAGTCTGCGTGCCGCGATATATCCGTACCGCGAGGATCCATAACAATCAACGTTTTGCCAGCTTTAACCGCGTTTTTCATAAAGGTCGCAGCCACTGGGTGGTTACCCGCTGGATTCGCACCAATGACAACAATCACTTCAGCTTCTGCCACATCTGAAACCTGATTTGACACCGCACCTGACCCCACCCCTTCCAACAACGCCATAACACTGGATGCATGACAAAGCCGAGTGCAGTGGTCAACGTTGTTGGTGCCAAAACCAGTACGAACCAGTTTCTGAAAAAGATACGCCTCTTCGTTACTGCCTTTGGCCGAACCAAAACCTGCTAGACCAGACGGCCCATGTTCAGATTTTATGTCGTTAAAACCACCGGCGGCAAGCTCAAGCGCCTCCTCCCAAGTTGCCTCACGAAACATCTTCGAAGGATCCGCAGGGTCGAAATGTTCATTCATACCCTTGGGCACACCAGCTTTTCTGATTAGCGGCTTAGTCAAGCGCTCAGGGTGAGCAAGGTAATCGAATCCGTATCGACCTTTAACGCATAGACGGCTTTTATTCGCCGGACCATCACGTCCTTCAACGTAAAGAATTTTATTGTCTTTGACGTTGAAGGTTAGTAGGCAGCCAACGCCACAATACGGGCAAACCGAATCTACTTTTTTATCAATTTTTTCCAAGCCAACGTTTTGTGCGGGCATCAGTGCACCGGTTGGACAAGCCTGAACACACTCACCACAAGCAACACATGAGCTGGCGCCCATATCATCACCAAGATCGAAAACAATCTCGGCATGATTGCCACGAAAGGCCATGCCAATAACATCGTTAACTTGTACTTCACGACACGCACGTACGCAACGTGTGCACTGAATACAAGCATCCATGTTCACGGCAATTGCCGGGTGCGACAAATCAGCTTTAGCTTGCTTGCGAGGTGCAAATCTTGGCTTACCAACATCCAACTTTTTCGACCAGAAGTCTAATTCTGAATTAACCGAATACAACGTTTCTGCAACATCGGACTGCAGTAATTCAAGTACCATTTTTTGCGACTTAACACTGCGCTCACTGGCTGTGTTGACCACCATACCTTCGATAGGTTGTCTTATGCACGAGGGTTGCAGCACGCGTTCGCCTTCAATCTCCACCACGCAAACTCGGCAGTTTCCATCGGCACGCATGCCTTCTTTAAAACACAGGTGGGGTATTTCTACACCGGCACGCTTTGCAGCCTGCAAGATGGATTCACCTTCGAATGCATCAACGGTTTGCCCATTTAGTTCAAAACTAACGGTTGAAATGACATCTTCTGGATTGGCCGCCATTAGCTGCTGGCCTCCTGGTTAAGTTCATGCGCAAAGTACTTGATGACACTCCTCAGTGGATTCGGCGCTGCTTGGCCCAGACCACAAATTGATGCATCTTCCATAACAACAGCGAGATCTTCAAGTTGTTCTAAATTCCATATGTCTTCAGCCATTAAGGCCGCAGCTTTACCCGTGCCGACTCGGCATGGGGTACATTGACCACAAGATTCGTGTTCGAAAAATCGCATGGAAGTTAACGCTGCTTGCTTGGCTGAATCTTTGTCGGATAAAACAACAATTGCAGCGGACCCTATGAAGCAACCATAGGGTTGTAGCGTATCGAAATCTAACGGCAAGTTACCTAGGGACGCTGGCAAAATACCACCCGATGCGCCACCGGGAAAGTAGCCGTAAAATGCATGGCCGTCGATCATACCGCCGCAATACTCTTCAATAAGTTGATCCATCGTTATACCCGCTGGTGCTAAATGGACACCTGGTTTATTGACACGACCTGAAACTGAAAAACTACGTAACCCAACACGGTCGTTACGACCTTTGCTGGTAAACCAATCATGACCTTTCTCGATAAAATCGCGTATCCAGTAAAGCGTTTCAAAGTTGTGTTCCAAAGTCGGACGACCAAACAGGCCAACTTCCGCCACAAACGGCGGACGTAATCTTGGCAGACCACGTTTGCCTTCGATCGATTCGATCATGGCTGATTCTTCACCGCAAATGTAGGCGCCCGCACCACGTCGCAGTTCTATACTCGGCAAATCATAGGGCGCATTCGCTTGTAACTTCGCTAATTCTTCTTCCAGTATTTGCCTGCCTAAAGCATATTCGTCGCGCGTATAAACCCAGATTTTGTCGATACCAACAACGGTTGCGGCAATTAACATACCTTCGAAAAAACGGTGTGGATCTTTTTCTATGTAGTGGCGATCTTTAAACGTACCTGGCTCGCCTTCATCGATATTAACCGCCATGTATCGTGGACCAGGTTGAGCTGAGACAATGTCCCATTTCATGCCTGCAGGAAATCCGGCACCGCCTAAACCACGAAGAGAGCTATCTTTCATCAACTGTATAATGCTAGCAACATCTGGCTTGCCTGAATGCACCGCTTTTGCCGTGGCGTAACCACCCTTAGTTTGATAGTCATCGAAGCCAATATGGGTTTGTGGATTCTCTGGCATAAGTTTGCCAGACGCAACTACAGCACTGACTGATTCTACTGTGGCTTTATCAACAGTGTTGAAACCAACGACTGCTGCAGGGGCTGTCGCACAACGGCCAATACAAGGCACCGGTTGCACACGAACCGAATCACCTAGAGCACTTTTTAATCCGTTGATGAGCTCATTGGCACCGTTTAACTCGCAACTGACCGAGTCACAAACTCTTACCGTGATCGCCGCTGGCGCGGGTTGATCATCTTTCACGACATCAAAGTGATGGTAGAACGTGGCAACCTCATAGACTTCCGCGGGCGCAAGCTTCATATCATGTGCAAGCGCTACGATATGAGCTGATGATAAATGCCCGTACTTGTCCTGTAGTCGATGTAAAAATTCAATCAGCAAATCACTGCGACGCTCAGCATCACCAAGCAGAGCACGAACTTGCATTAGCGCGTTGATATCAACCGCACGGCCCTTACCCTGACCTTTTTTCCGGCGTCGACGCGCCGGCACATTATCAGTAGTAGTTGACATTAGTTGATCTCAAGTACGCACAGCTAAAACAAATTAATCACCGCAAGCATGTTTATGCAAGATGCTCGGGTTCACTTTCAAACGTAAAGTCTGGATTCTAGAACAATCCTTCAACAACGCCTTTGTCATTCATTTTGATACGGTTGGCAGCCGGCTCACGCGGCAGGCCTGGCATGGTCATAATATCCCCACATACAACCACAACGAACCCGGCACCTGCCGACAATCTAACTTCGCGAACCGGCAATGTGTGACCAGTCGGCGCGCCTTTGGCGTTCGGATCAACCGAGAAGCTGTACTGTGTTTTGGCTATGCAAACTGGCAGATGGCCAAAACCTTGTGCTTCAAGTTCAGCTACCTGCGTCATTGTCTTTTGATCAACGGCAATGTCATCTGCACGATAAAATTTAGTTGCAACTGAACGAACCTTATCCATCAAAGGCATATCGTCAGGATAAGAAGGTGCAAAGTTAGCTTCGCCACTGTCAGCAAGTCGTGCAACTTCTGCTGCTAACTCTTCGGTTCCAGCACCACCTTCCGCCCAATGGTTTGCGTCTATCGCTTTAACACCAAATTTATCGCAAGCATCACGAACCGCTTTCATCTCTGCATCGGTATCAGCTGAGAATCGGTTTATTGCAACCACGACTGGCACACCAAACGACTGAACGTTTTCAATGTGTCGTTCTAAATTCGTGCAACCATCTATTACTGCTTGAACGTTTTCTTTACCCAAATCATCTTTGGCAACACCGCCGTGCATCTTGAGCGCACGAACCGTTGCAACCAAGGTGACTGCATCTGGTTTAAGACCCGCTTGACGACATTTGATGTCGAAGAATTTCTGTGCGCCAAGATCTGCACCAAAGCCGGCTTCTGTAACAACGTAGTCTGCTAGCTTTAAAGCAGATGTTGTTGCGATAACAGAGTTACAACCATGCGCAATATTCGCAAACGGCCCACCGTGAATAAACGCAGGATTGTGCTCAAGCGTTTGCACAAGGTTCGGGTTAATCGCATCTTTTAATAACACTGCCATTGGACCAGGCCCCATCACAGCTTCTGCGCGAATAGGCTGACGTTCACGCGTATAAGCAATAACGATTTTACCCAACCGCTCAGTTAAGTCTTCAATGCTTGTGGCCAGACAGAAAATAGCCATGACTTCCGACGCCACCGTGATATCAAAACCATCTTGTCGCGGATAGCCATTACCAGGACCACCCAGTGAGCTTGTGATTTGTCGTAACGAACGATCGTTCATATCGACAACACGACGCCATGCAACGCGGCGTGAATCAATTCCAGCTTCGTTACCCCAATAAATATGATTATCAATCAATGCAGATAGCAAACTGTGCGCTGAAGTAATGGCGTGGAAATCACCCGTGAAATGCAGGTTGATATCTTCCATAGGAATGACTTGAGCGTAACCACCACCTGCCGCCCCCCCCTTCATACCAAAGCAAGGACCAAGACTGGGTTCACGCAAACACACCATGGCTTTCTTGCCGATGCGGTTCAAACCATCGGTTAAACCAACTGACGTCGTTGTCTTTCCTTCACCTGCAGGTGTGGGGGTGATAGCGGTGACCAAGATGAGTTTACCGTTCGGCTTATCTTTAAGCGTTTCGATGTATTTAAGATCAACCTTGGCTTTGGTGTGGCCGTAAGGCATCAAAGCATCGTTAGGGATGCCTAGTTTGTCGGCGATTTCACCAATTGGTTTTATCGTTGCCGCCTGCGCGATATCAATGTCATTCACTTAAAATCACCACTCTGGTCTATGTTTGGAACTTATTTGGTCCATTTTACAACTACATTCCTGCTATTCGCAGAAAAGTAAATTGCGGCAAATGTGCATGTAAAACATTATATGACGTTATTTCTCACAAATCTTGCCTAGATTCAACTCAACACAAACAAATCTATAATTGGCACATATTTGGGTTTTTGGTCCAGTTAATTATGACCCCACAGACACGCTAAATGCCTGTCGGTTCTAAATTCAGCAGGCCAAAAAGCCGACACCTGTTACAGCACTTATCAATGTGCTATCCCAATAGTGGCAAACGCTCAATATTTACAGGGGGGGTCTTACAACTTGACAGCAACGCAACACATGTAAGCGCGCGTTATCTACATAGTATGGCCAAAGGTACTTGGAACGGTATCTCTGACGCGACGGGTATTTCTCAAATTACCACCAAACAATCCGCCACAGCTAACCAGCCAGGTCAATGTTACTCACGGTTAGGCCAATACACCTTGGAAGCATGGGAAGGACGAGGCTCTCAGCACTTATCACTTTAAAGTGACGTAGGTTAATACTTCTACCACCTGAGCAGGTGTTTGAGCCCAAGCTAGCGCGCCAGCATCTACCTCTTTAAGCGGATGGATAATGGAATCATCGTGAAGTGTAATGTAGGGCTTGGACAGTGCCGAGCAGTAACCCGCGTCAAAAGCTGCGTTCCATTGCTTGTATTTATCCCCAAAGCGAATAATAGCCAAATCACATTTTTCAAGTTGAACGCGGGTACGAATCGCATTGACCTTGGACGACTTGTGATCACGCCAAAAAGCGTCAGTTTCAGCACCAAGCACATCGCCTGCAGCATCGCTGGCATCGTGATCGGTCACGGCTGAAGTAAAACTGACGGGCAGCTCGGCCGCTGTTGCACCAGCGATTATCTGATCGCGCCAATCTGTATGGATTTCGCCAGAAAGATAAATCAAGTAGTTAATTTTATTGATCATCGGCAAAGCCTTGACTGTAGTGGTTAGCGGAATAGTAGAACGGGCACTTTACATGAACGAATCATTTCGGTCGTGGTTGAACCGATAATAAGGTTTCTAATGCGCGAATGGCCGTAAGCCCCCATAAGCAAAAGATCGAACTCACCCTCTTCAACCTTCTTTGAAATACTGTACTCGGCATCGCCATCGAGCACCTCTGAAGTAACCTCGTAGCCTGCATCTCGCATGAGCGTTTCTGCTTGCTCTAGGCCTGCTTTACTGCTGGTAGAACCATTATTGATAGTAATTAAGTGACAAGGCACATCAGCAAAGCACTTCAACTGAGCAGCATATTCAACCGCTTTCCAAGCACTGTTACCACCGTCAAATGCGATGAGAAAACGCTTAATAGGGCGAAAAGCTCTGGAGGCAACCAGCACGGGCTTTTGGGTTGAGCGAACAACTCGCTCCAAATTCGAACCCAAGTGCATCTCGTCAAAATTTGCGCCGACACCACGCTTACCAATAACGATTAGATCAACTTCAGATTCGAAGTCCGCGATAGTCTCAACTATCTCAGCATTACGTAGTTTTATCTCAACATCTTTGATACCCGCATCCTGCAAGTATTCCCGAGCATCTTCCAAAATGGCACGGCCGCGCTTGTTAGCAAGCTTGGCATTTTGCGAGTCCATGTCGGCAAGCTCTTCGAGCAAAGCAGTACGAGCACCAAGACCAATACTGCCACTTAAATTAGCTGTTTTACCGGGAACTTCGCGGCGCCCAAGCACATGCACTACTGATATGGAAGCCTCGAGGCGACTGGCGAAGAAAGCGGAAAGATCGCACACACTGTGCGAATACATCGACCCATCAATAAGTGCGACCAGTTTAGGCATGTGGCTGCTTATCCTTTAATGAACTATCTTAATGTCCTAGCATACGCTCAAGCGCGCCAGGCTCATCATGTATTGCTAGCTTATCAACAATTGTTTCGCTTGCCTCGTTTAAGCCGATAATTTCAACCTCCGCCCCTTCTCGACGAAACTTGAGAACCACCATATCAAGCGCTGCCACACTGGAAATATCCCAAATATGAGCCATGCTGACGTCAATGACCACTTTTTCAACCGCTTCTTTAAAATCGAATGAGGCGTTGAATTCATCCACCGATGCAAAAAATATTTGCCCTTCAAACTGATAGGTTCGCGTGCTTTCGTCGTCAGACAAACTCTTATTCATACGGAAAAGTTGCGCAATTTTCCATGCGAAGAAGATACCTGACAACAGGACGCCCACCAACACGCCAATAGCAAGATTGTGCGTCGTTACTACCACGATAACCGTTGCTAGCATGACCGCAGACGAACTGCGAGGGTGATCTCTCAAGTTTTTAATGGATGACCAACTAAACGTACCTATCGACACCATGATCATGATTGCAACCAGGGCCGCCATTGGAATCTGCTTTACCCAGTCACCTAGAAACACAATCATAAGCAACAGAAATAAACCGGCGCAAAAGCAGGACAATCGCCCTCTTCCGCCGGACTTTACGTTAATGATGGATTGACCAATCATCGCACAGCCAGCCATACCACCGATAAAACCGGTTGCCGTGTTCGCTATTCCTTGGCCAATACATTCGCGATTCTTGTCACTGGTTGTGTCAGTGAGCTCATCAACAATCGAAGCTGTCATTAACGATTCCAGCAAACCAACCGCTGCAACCGCTGCCGAGTAAGGCAAGATAATCATGAAGGTCTCCCAAGTAAGGGGGACATCAGGCCACAAGAACACGGGTAAAGTTGACGGTAACTCACCCATATCGCCTACTGTTCGAATATCCATTCCCATTGCAAGCGACACACTGGTTAACGCGATAATGCACACTAGGGGCGAAGGGATAACCTTAGTAACATAAGGAAATAAGTAGATGATACCTAGACCGGCTGCAACCATGACATAGGTTAGTTGCGGCACATTGATGAGTTCAGGCAATTGCGCCATAAAAATGAGGATAGCCAATGCGTTCACAAATCCTGTCATCACAGAGCGCGAGACAAAACGCATAACAAACCCGAGCTTAAAGATGCCGGCGACTATTTGAATGAGTCCAGCAAGTACGGTTGCTGCCAACAAATACTGAAGCCCGTGATCTTTGACTAGCGTCACCATCAACACGGCAGTTGCCGCGGTTGCAGCTGAAATCATACCTGGGCGGCCACCGGTAATAGCGACGATTACAGCAATCGAGAAAGACGCATAGAGACCGATTTTCGGGTCAACACCTGCAATAATTGAAAATGCAATGGCCTCAGGAATAAGGGCAAGCGCAACGACAAGTCCAGCCAAAAGGTCGGCTCTGGTATTGCCAAACCATTCTTCTTGTAAACGCGGCAACAGGTCTGTGTTCAATTCAACTCTCCCACCAGACGCACGTCGAGTGATAATGTTTGTGGTGTCACGGTGGCAACTGGTTAGATTATAAACTTATGTTCGCTCGCTAGGACGGCAAACGTACAGACAAAAGCCGATGGTTAAAAGCCGCTAGCCTCGATTTCGAAGGAATGCATCTCTAAGTTCAAAGCGCATTGTATAGCTTAGTAGGTATGTTAATTCCTCGCAGAACCAGCACTTGTGAAGCTAAGCGTCAATATCGAGCGTTACTCCTCTTCAGCCTCCGCAATCAGCGCACCACTCCCAACTCGCATGGACATCATTGGCCCAAATTGGATGTAGTGTAAAGCTTCTAAAATAATCCCATTCGTATTAGCCGTGATCGCTTTATTGGGCTTACCGCTAGCCTCGTAGACTCCAGAGTACCAGCCTCGCTGCGGGTCGTAGTTACTGGAGACATGATTCACCAGCTTAGCAGTGTAGTCGTTCTCGTACAGCGCATGAAAACCTAGCGCCGCCTTAGTACTGACACTGCGAAATTCCGATGCATCCTCACCAGATTCTGTTGTTGCATTCCATGCTTGCCCGTCGGCGAATACCGTGTTGTACACAAAGTAAGGCGCTACATCAATATTATCCTCACTTACAGCAGTTAAGACACCCGTCCGCTCATAACGGGCTTTCTGAACATTAAACACACGCTTTGAAAGCTCTTTCGAAAACCGATCCCATCCATATTCAAGACCATCCAGGATATAAGGCTCAGATACCACATAGTTGAGTGCGCCAAATTCAGATGGTTTTCTATCATCCGTGGCGATTTCAATTCCGTAAATATCCACAAGCTTCATGTTTGCTTCATAGTCGAGCGCTTTACCGACATCACGGCTAATAAGCGAGAACGATTTAGCCGCATATTCTTCATAGCCTAAGCGACCTTCTTGCAAAAGCAAAGTTTCCCCTTCGTCACCTATTGCCGTGCCAAACAGCTCAGCATTCTCAATAATCGCATCGATATCCCAATGCGCAAGTACTTGGTTGACTGCTGCGTTGTGCTTTGGGTAATGCCATACCAACACATTAAAAGGCACCATTATTCGACCAACGTCAATTGCTGACCAACCGATACCGCGCTGTGACTCTTCGTTATTGTAAGTAACCATCGCAACGTTACCGGTGTTGTAAGACTTGTTGGGTAACTTCCCCTCAAACAATGGCATGGTGCCAAGCGTTTGAAGTAACGCTGTCACTCTGCTATCAAATTGTGCACCGCTAATTATGGCCAATCGCTCTGCTGCGATCATGCCTAGCAAATATGACGAGATATCCCACATGGTTGCAGCCGGATATTTGTCGGCTGAATTAACTAAGCCTGTCTCTGGTATGTAGTTATTTTCAAAATAGCGCCAAGCGGTTTGTGCCCAGCGACGTTCTCTTTCGGTCAGCTCCCGATGCGCCCGGCTCTTTACATCACTGTTATCGAAGGTGATTTTTTGAAACGAAGGTTGTTTAGATATCTCAGTGCTCACAACCTTAGGATTCCATGTCTCCAAGGAATACACAAGCCAAAACGCCAATGTAAGGCCGACTAAAAAAATGAGCGCACTACGTGCCTTCACCAAATTGTGTTTGAATGTACTCACGCGGCCTCCGCCAAACCATTGTTATCGGTATCGACGCTAACCACGTCCAATACTTCCTCTGGCTTCCAGCATGCCGCAAAAACAATCCCTGATAGAGCCAAAATATTATTGAAGCCCCAGAACGAGTTGATCAACAACCCTGGTAAATCAAACTTTGGATGACCCATCGCATATTGCACCCAAGCAAACATTATCCCAATCGCCGTTAGCAGTAATATCGCTAGCTGGGGCCATACCAACGAAATGAAATTTCCATCCTGCCGTTCTTTGGATGTCACTGGGAAACTGATTTTCTTTCCGCGAAGCACAGTCCAAATTGCTTTGAGATTAACTGGGAAGAACGATAGATAACTGAACTTAGCTTTACGGCCAGACAATCCCCACAAAGCTAACATGGTACCGAGCTCTGTCATAAACAGAAACGGAAATATATGCTTGTAAAAATCAATGGAATAAGCACTTACTGGTGCTATGGCAAAAAACAGAAACACCAATGGCGCGGTTAGAAAAACAACATTCCATATCCCACCAAAGTAAGACCAAATCGTTGAGGCATACATCATTCGTTGTGCGAAAGATAAACCTTTACGGAACAGGAAATTATCATTAAGCGCTATGTCTAATGTGCCACCAGCATATTTGAATCGCTGTACTGTCCACGTCATTAAATCTTGAGGCGACAACATCTTCGATTGTACTTCGGGGTGCAACACTGACTTCCACTGCCTTTGCGTTTCTGAATGCAACTCTATTGAAGTATAAATATCTTCTGACACATGAAATTTGTATGGCGTAAATTCTTTTTCATGTGCGATTTTCTGAGTGATCAATTGACGGATGTTACTGTCTGGCTCAATTTCACCCGTGAGTTTTTTCAGCTCTTCAGACTGAGACTCAGCTAACTTATCGACTGCTTTGCTGAATTTTCGCAACGCTGCTTGCATTACAGCTTCACGGCGGTGAATCGACCCTGCACCGCAACAAAACGAAGCATTAGCCCAGTTTCGTCTGCGAAGAATCACGTCATAGAAAAGTTTAGGGTCGTTTACAAAAGGGTCTTCACCCACTCGCACTTCGCCTAGCATTTTTTCTATAAGCTGACCAAACCGTGTACCACTTTTACCAAACTTAGCTCCCATCGAATCTGGCAGCCGCCTGCCTTCAGGCAGATCAAAAAACCATTGAGGAGTCTGTACCCATGCAACATCCGGGTCACGAAAGTAACCAAGCGTATTTTCTAAAATAGTTGGGAACGGGCGTGTGTCTGCATCGCAGATTAGAATGAAGTCACCACTGGTTTGCTCCATGGCATTTCGCATGTTGCCAGCTTTGAACCCAATATTATTACTACGCGTTATGTAGTTACAACCCATCTCTTCGGCAAGCTGACGCATTTCAGGCCGATTACCATCATCCAAGACATGCGTTTTTATATTGATGTTATGTGGGTATTTTATATTTGCTGCATCGCGAAGACTAAGCCGAACCAAATCAACATCTTCATCGTAGGTTGGAAAGAATACATCGACCGATACCGGTCCAGCTGCTCTATTTTCACCAGAATGACATTCCGTTATACAAGCAGGTGGTTCTTGCTGAACAACATCCTCAATACGCCAAATGGTAAAAACGAATAAGACTAAGCCAATGTACGCACCAGTCTCCGCAATAATTAACGGTAACGCTATCCAGAGCGCGTCGAAATTTATCGAGGACGTCCAACGCCATTGGATGTACCATGCGCCAGTTATGATGGCAACTATCAAGCATATCTGCGCAAGTGATTGCGTGATTGCCGATGTCTTTAGCGGAGGTGGTGGTGTGCGGTTTTCGAACTGTTCAAAGTAAAATGACACTATTGTGCACCGATGCCTATACGCTATCAGGCTGTGACTGAAGCTAATTTAAAAGACAAAGATAACGTGTTACAACTATCGTTACGATTGTAAGACACTTCATCACACACTGACTTAAGCAACTGCATACCCCAGCCAGACTCAGGCAATGCATCTAGATCAACCGCTCCACTAGGCATACCAATATCAGCAGAGAGATGACCAACGATACTTTTCGGCATGGGAACACCGTAATCGCTTATTTTAATGTTCAGACAATTTGAATTGTATTCAAATGAAACATGAACAGAATTCCCTGCTTTTAACTGATAAGCATGTTCTATCGAATTATTAATTGCCTCAACAACAGCAAGCTCGACGCTACTAGGCTTTGCGTCAGCGAGTTCTAGATGACTTGCAAGGCAACGAACCGCTTCTCCGACATGCTGCACTTGATGCAAGTCGCTGTCTATCGACAAATTTATTTTTCCATTATCCATTTGGCGTTCTCAATATTGTCAAAGTATGTGCGCGTTAAGCACACATTTTTTGAAAACCTTCGTCTGTGCTTGGGTATATCTCAAACAACCTATCCATGTGTGTTAGCGTAAATATTTCCCTTACGGTTTCATTCATATTGCAAATAACAAAATCACCCTTCTGGCCAGTTAACTTAAAACTGGATATCACGGCACCAAGACCACTGCTGTCCATAAACAGCACAGATTCCAAGTCGAGCATAATTCGCGATGTGCCACCGTCGATAATTCCAGCACACTTTTTTTTAAGTTCAGGCGCAATGGCGGCGTCTAGCCTCCCAGCGGTGACGCGTATAACCGCAATACCGTTTGTAATTTCAGTTTCGAAACTCATTTTTTATAGTCCTGAGTTTTATCGTTTGCCGGTGTATTCCAAAATGACCATTGACACATCATCTTCAAAGGTCTCTGACCCGTTCCACTGTGCAATTTCACCATCGAACAAGTCCCCTAACTCATCTATCGGTAGGTCGCGCCATTCCTGTATCCGAGCTAACAGTCGATCCGACCCATAAAACTCGCCATTGGCGTTTTCGCACTCGATCATCCCATCTGAATAAAGGTATAGTCGGTCACCTTTTTCAAGAGTACAGTTCACAGAACTGTAGGTAGCGTCCTTTATTAACCCGACGGGCATCCCACCATCGCCAAGCGGCACTGCGACACCACTCTTTTTTTGTAAATGAACTGGTGCAGGATGACCAGCCTGCGTAAGTGTTACATTACCGGTAGAGATTTCGATGATTCCATAAATCATCGTAAAATATCGACTACTGTTCAAGTTACCCTCAAATTGCCGGTTTAGGTTAAGCATGGTAGAAGTCACGGCCTCAGACAAATCGCCACTATTTTTTACGGTTTGCGAACACAAACCGTGGCTTGAAGGATTCAATTGATTGTTGATGGCAAACGATGTCAGCGCAGAGGCGATTCCGTGCCCTTCTACATCAAGTATGTAAAACACGAAATGATCATCACCCATTGGGAAGTAGTCGAACATATCACCTGCAACGAAATTTGCCGGCTTAAACACCCAATTAGTGTCAAGTCCTGCAAGCCTGAACTGCCTTGGCAATAAGTCCTCTTGTACTTTTGCTGCAATTTTCAGATCGGTCGTAACGCTTGCGTACGCATACTCTAAAAAGTCATTACGCTCAGCTAACCGGCTCTGTAGTTCGATAATTCTCGTTGCACTTTTAAGCCGTAAATTCAATTCGTCATTGGCGAAAGGCCTATTCATGAAATCATCAGCACCTGCCTGCAACGCCTCCTTGGCTGACGCGTCTGATTTTCCACCTAAGAATATAAAGTACACATAACGATCTACTGCACTACTTCGCAGCTGCGCGCAAAATTCGGTTCCGGACATACCCTCCATGCTCCAATCACAGAGCACAAGCGTAATGTTTGTTTTGCCAATAATATCGAGCGCTTGTTCACCGCTATCGGCGGTCACGGTTGAAAAACCAACACCATCGAGCTGACGTGACAAAGCAACACGCGCTTCCTCGTCATCCCCTACTACCAGTGCTGAAGAACTGTCCATTCTTTTACGGTTAATTCGATTGGTTTAGCTACTAACTTATTACGGCTTGGCTACGTAAACTCTTGAAAAACTGTGTCCCTAAATGAACAATTAGATTAAATTTCTACAATACAGTTGTTCAACTAACTTCGACATGTAACCCCTGAGAAGAACCTGATGTGTATTTCTACAGGATTCTGACAATGCTCGATCTATAAAACGCAAACGTACCAATGATTATTCGCCTATTCAGCTGGTACGGTTAAATCCCTCTAATACCGCCATCGATAAGTCATCGCCAGTATGCCGTTATCTTTAAAATTGTATTCAAACGCCTTGTTGTAACCCCAGTTGTTGTACTCAAAACTGAAAGTAAATGGAGAGTAGTTAGCGTAGCCAAAACCATAAGACCAACCCATATCACCACCTTTCAACGGCTGACTAATTGTCGACCTAACAAACCATTTACCTTTCGGACTCCACGAATTACTCCAGCTAAAGACTGGTTCACCAGATATCTTCTGGCTCAGCGTCACAGAGCTCGATAAACGGTTTTTCACCATAATTTTATTTTTATTAAACTTGTATGTTACCGATGCAATCGCATTCTCAAGATCGGCATAATCACCTGGCAACAGTGGTCCCCAGTGATTCAACTGAACGGCAAACGTTCCTGGGTGCCAATCATCATAGCCAATACCCCACGTGTAACGAAACTCTTCATCGTCAAAACGATAATTCCAAGATGAACGCATAAACCAATAACTGTCCTTGATTGGTTTATAGGATGCTCCGGCAGTGACGCTCAACCCTTCCGAAACAAACCCACGGTCGCCCAATGTAAAAAAACCACTGAAACCACGATTCTTTTTCGCAGGTTTATGCTGTTTCTTTTTTGCTGATTCTGCACCGGCATTCGGCTTAGGAAGTGCCTCTATTACCACACTAGGCGCAACTCCACCCTCTTCAATAACCAGTGGAGCCGTTGACAACGCCGTTAACACACTTGGCAACGGCAGATCTTTAGCATTACTCTTGCTACGTTGTTTACTTGACTGATGCTTAGTCATTGGGTTCTTCTTAGATTGATCTCGGTCACTAACATCACCTAACCCACCCTTGGCCAGCTCTGTAGCTGAGGCAATAAGTGCGTAAGGTGACGGTGCTGGTAGCGGGTCTTCAGATATATTGCCGGAGGACAAGCTTTCACTCTTGCCGCCAATATAGTCTGCTATGCCATCAACCCTTGACCCAGTGCGATTTTGCACAGCCACATAGTCGGGAGCACCATCTACTCTTATACCAGTACGATTTGGCACAGCAACGTAGTCTGGAACACCATCTACCATTGGCCCAGTGCGTTTTTGCACAGCAACGTAGTCTGGAACACCATCTCCAATTTGAACCGGCCGCAAAGGCGACTTGTAGTATTGATAGCCAGGACCAGTAGCAATCGTTAACATTGATTTCAGTTTTTCAACGAGCTCATGGCGATAGCCTAACAACAACCGAGCGGTAACTAACTCCCTCTCAGCTTCTGTTAACTGATGACGACGAAGTGTATCCGACGTTTCATCGGCTACACTGCCTGACTGATTATCTGTTTTTTCGACTGCTGTATCAGGCTCTTTGACAACAGCAACATTAGTCGCTTCTTTGACTACCGTGATCTTCTCATTAGTAACATCACCGCTGGTGATCGCTACGTCCACAACACTTTTTTCTTTTGCACGGTCTGTGTCTACAGGGATAATATTGCTCTTATCCTTTTCAACAATTGCTGCTACCGATTCGGAATCCTTAGCCACTACAGTTACTTTTGCTTCTTTGGCTGCTTTAGCTTCTTTAGCCGCTTTGGCTTCTTTGGCTTCTTTGGCCGCTTTAGCTTCTTTAGCTTCTTTAGCTGCTTTGGCCTCTTTGGCCTCTTTGGCCTCTTTGGCCTCTTTGGCCTCTTTGGCCTCTTTGGCCTCTTTGGCCTCTTTGGCCTCTTTAGCCTCTTTAGCCTCTTTGGCTGCTTTAGCTTCTTTAGCTTCTTTAGCTTCTTTAGCTTCTTTAGCCGCTTTAGCCGCTTTGGCCGCTTTAGCTTCTTCGGCCGCTTTGGCTTCCTCTGACGCGGCATGGGTTGATACTACATCGACAGTATGTTGCGAATTTGCTTTCTCTGTTTTAACCAGGCGAGTGCCTAGATCTAGTGCATCCTTTATAGCTACTTTTGGTTTAGGGACTTTTTCTTTTGTCACTTTTACACTAGCTTTGCCAACGGTTGGGGTTGCTGTTTCAACCACCTCTAACCCGTGATTTTTAATCGACACTTTATTACCTAATAAATCTGTTTTCTTTTTCTCAGTCGAGCTTTTTTTCGAATCTTTTGAATGCTTGTTAGGCTGCTTAACGGTTGAATTACTAGCTTGAACAGACTCGCCAACAGACGTTGCCACAAGCACTTCTTTTATGGCAATTTTTTCAACTTGCACCGGCTTTTTTCCATCAGACACACCCGATTCTGCAACAGGTGATTTTGACTTACCTTTCGTTGCGCTAAACGCAGGCTGTGACTCATCATGTTCTGACTCAGATCCAATCGCTAGCTTTACTTTGTTGTCGACTTCGCCGCACCCCGACTCCCATTCGTACGGGTATTTTTCCGTCTGAGGGTAACTACCCTGCACGACTCTCCCTGGGAAATATGTATCTGTCGTATAATAGAGCTTGCTTGTCTGAGGGTGAGGCAAGCACTGCCGACGAAACAAGGTAGAGTAAACAACTTCGTAAAATACAAATGGCGCATCATCGTGCTTAAACGCATCTATTACGAAACGATTTTCATGGTCACCGAGAAAACCCAGCGCCTGAAAGCCTTTCCATTGAGCAGGTGAAATCACATCGGCTATTTGCTTCTCTATGCTGTCATCTGCACTGACGAAATCATAAAACGTATTATCAAGAAGCACTTCGCAGTAACTCCATTGCAATATGACTTGTTCGATATCAAGAGCAAGCTTAGGGTAGCGTTCACTGGCTGAACTTAACGCTAATAGCGCAATGTCGAGTGATGCGGCATGTAACGATGGCGGTTTATCTGATGAGAACCATTCGTTAGGCAACGCACGATCTGGCAGCTCTATATGATGAAACTCATTGAGCAACTTCGATGCCTGCTCTTCTGATACAGCACACTCAAGCCCTTTTGATAGCGTGAGTAATCTTGGCTGCTCATCTTTGGCAAATGCTTGCCCACAACCCAAAATACATACACTAACGAGTTGTGTTGTGACAAGTACTGCATTTAATTGCCGGCACATATCTCACATGCAGACACTTCAGGTTTCTTTAAAACATCTGAATCTAGCTCTACAACGGTACTGCAGCTCTGGCAATGAGGAAATAATGACCCATACTTTTTGTAAAGAAACCCACTGAGTACAACGCCATTTGTATTGGCTGTAGTCACCGTGTTGTAGCCAGCACCACTCTCATAGATACCAGAATACCAGCCCTTGTCAACGTCGTATGCCGACTCAATTGCATTCATCAATACCGCACTGTATTCATCTTCAGGAAACAGCATTGCCATCGACATAGCCGCCTTTACTGAAATGGTTTTTAGGTGATCGTACGAGACATCACTGCTGTTCGTTGTCTGCCATGTTTTACCTGCGTTATAGATGGTGTTGTACAAAAACCAAGGTGCCTGATTGATGTTATCTTCTGATATGGCGGTGACAATGCCGGTATCAAGCCAGCGTTTTTTCTGCACTTCAAATATGTTACGTACTAGAGGTGTATTCTCATCATCCAACCCAAGCTCCATTGCATCCATCGTGTAGGATTCAGTTAGAACGTAATTATTAGCGTGCCATTCTCGTGGATCACGATTATCGTGTGCAATGCTTACACCCATGATATTGACGTCACTACGATATTCATTGTTATAGCTTGCCGCTACCGATGTATCAAAACCATACTTTTGAAATATCTTTCCAGCGTACTGCTCATAACCCAAGCGACCTTCCTGCCATACTTTGACCTCTTCTGGGTTGGATTTGCTTCTCGCCAAGCCATACATCTGCTCGTCTTTTATAATGCGATCATACTTCCAACGAGACAAGGTCGACCTCACACCTTGCTTATATTTTGGATGCATGCAACTCAAAGTATTCGTCCATGACATGAGTCGGGCAAGATCGAGTGCCGACACACCAATGCCTAAATCGGTTGGTTTATTTGCATAGTCAACCATCTTTAAAGTCTTCGTGTTGTACACCTTGTTTGGTGCTTCATCGTTGAACAGCTCCATGCGCGCCAAAGAACCAATCATGGCGGTAATGCGATCATCAAATTCCTTCTTTTCGATAAAACCAAAATCAAATGCTGCAACGGTTGCGGCAAGCGCCGAACCGGTATCCCACATAGTCGTCGATGGGAAATTATTTACCGCGTTAACCAGACCGGTTTCCGGGTTGTAGTTATTCTCAAAGTATGTCCATGCGATTCGCGCCATTTTTAAATCGGCATCGCACAGCTCGCCACTACCAACCAGGCAACTGTTGTTAGTCGGCTTGATTAAACATTCGAGTGAATTAGCATCTTTGCCGTAGCACATAGTGCCGCTATTACCGGTTACAGGTGACATGAGCGCATCTGAAGGTTCTTCAGGGTCGAGTGTATAATTTCCCAACGATGTAATCTCGTTGGTTTTTACGCTTAAACCATAAACAATAACGATGGCTACAACAATACCAGCCACAATGGCGAATACTGCATCACGAAGTGTACGACCGTTTGTATTTATGTGTCCACTTAATGGTGGTTGGTTGTTTTTAGTTTTCATTTTATTCTAGTTCACTGGATCATTGCGCAGTCACGACCGACTTCATTTCCTGTCGACCAAAGCTGGGTAACGGACCTAACCCCACCGTCCACGCAATTAGGCTAATCCTGCCAATCGCCATGGTGAGGCCCAACGACAAAAAAGCCGTTGCGCTGTATTTAATAAGCACATACCAATCCGGTTGTACGCTGATACTCAAAAAAGCGACGTCCAAGACGTCCATAATTGCTGGATGTATGAGATACATCCCAAACGAGAATTTTGACCACTGCGATAGCCGGTCTGGCCAACGCAGGTACCAAGAACACATGAATGCAGCCAACATGGCGCAAGGCAACAGATAGTGCCCGTAAAAAATCATGTCACGACGAACTACAAAATCACCTGAAACACCTACTTTTTGAGCGTAAATCAACTTCACAAGTAAGCCTAAGCTCACCATGAAAAGACATAAGCCGAACAGTGTCTTGGCCATCTGAGTAGACATACCGCGTTGCCAGAAGCCGTATAGCGCATAGGCAAAAAAACCATAGCCGGTGTAAGTCAGAATCTTCACAAAGCGCACGACGTATTCGCGCAACATAGGGTCTTTAATCGTTGCCCAAATCCATCCACCAATCGAGTCATTCAAATACAGCATCGGAATCACCAGCAGGCCCAGTAAAGGGTATGGAATGGCTAACTTATAAAGTCGATGAAACAACAACAGCATGAATAGAGTAGGCAGAAAATGCATATGAAAGTTGGCATTCCCCAACACAAAGTAGCCAACCCAACTGCTTACAGAACCAATTTGGTCAAGAATCGCCTGCTCGTATCCAAGATAATGCCCTTTGTAAAATCGAAACAGCGCATAAAAGACAGTCCAGAAAACAAACGGCACCAAAAGTCTTCTAGCTTGCAAGCTCATGGTAGGGATAAATGGCGTAGCTGATTTTGATAGCTTCATCGATAACAAAAACAGTGACACCAAGATAAAAAACTCTGTGCTCGCCATCTCAGACACGCTGCGCATCAGTACTGGAAATACACGATCATGACCTTCGGCATTTTTAAATGCACCGCCTAACCGATCGCTCGAAGTATGAATACCAATAATGCAAAATGCTGCCGCGAGTCGAGCACCATCAAGCCAATTCATTCGACCGGCTGAGATATTGTCCGCTTGCGCACTCACTGGCGAATAATCCGGATTTTTGCCAGCGTTGTTGAATCCTCGAAACTAGCGATGCCCGGGTACTTACCTGTTTTTCGACCGTGATCAAACCAACTTTCTATCTCAGCTTCACCTGCAGCGCCAACAGCTAAAAGCACTATTGTGTACTTATATCCCTTACCCGCATTGGTCACTTGGTTTCGCGTAAAGCTCTTAGGCGCATCACCTAGTGCTTTTTTGGGCCAGTAACGGCCTTCTGACATTTCGGCAAGATAAACGGTGCTGCCTTGAGGAATAGACTTAATGGTTCCGCGAAGTTCAAATCGATCTGATACAAGTTCGCCTGGAATCGGGTAGTCAAACTGCGCAAATTGCGTGCTGTGGCCGATACCATCGCCTCGCTGCACGGCACCCGTCACGAATACAACGAGCGTTATAAAGCCTGCCAGAAGCACAGGAAAAAAGGCAACAGCAAGTATGTACAGCGCTCGAGCATAGCCGGCGTTGTTGTCATCAGATTGAACGGTTGCGCTATTCATGGTCCGAATCAGTGCCTACGACTTTGTTTGCGTCGCTAGAACTTCTTGAAGAATTTTTTGTATCGCCTTAGTGTCGCCAGTGAAATCTCCACGCTTCCATTTGCTCGCAAGAATATCAATTGGTGCCATTAACCCACGCATCGCATCTTTACTTTTCCCTACCTTGTCACTGAGCTTCCAAATGGTCGATTTTGTGGATAACAATAACTCAGAAGCTTTCTCACCTTGCTTTTCCTTACTCAGCGCGTCGGCTTGGAAAACTTTAACAACCGCGCCTTGAAGTGATGCAGTTTGCTTCATTTTCGCGATGGCTTGATCTTTTGCTTTCATCACTTTCGGGTCAACTTTGTTGGCTGACTGTGCAATCTTTGCCTGTTTTGCTTGTTCTGCTTGCTCTGCGGACAACTCATTCATACGTTGCAAAACATCTGCACCAAGTGCATCACTTTGCTCCACTGACTCACTCAGATCTGCGCGCACGCTTTCTATTGACTCCTGCAGAGACTCCTGAAACGACCCTTGTACTGTTTTTAAATCCTGTTGTGTCTGTATAACTTGTACAGACAACCAGGCCACCACAACTAGCGTGGCTGTGCTGAGAATATTGCTTAGCATTAGCAGCTACCGATGTTTGGTTAATAACTCAAAACGCATTTGTGCGCCGATACTGATGTTATCGTCCCTACAGAGGCTAACTTTTATACAAATTGGGCTCACACACCGGCTATTCACGAACCTAACGTGTTACCCGCTACCGGATCGGGAGTGGTGCACATTTAGTGGAGAAAAATTTAAGGTATTGGTCTTGTTGGTCGGTGATGAATTATTGGACTGGTGAACTTGAAGAAATAGTGCAAATTGAATTGACTGCTTTATCAACAAGCCACCCATTTAATAAGTGCAAACTAAATACGATAACAGCCAACATCTATAACTTCTAAAAAAATGGTGATAGCACACACTTGCCATCTTGATGGAAGCTTGTGAGGGATAGACTCGGCTGCGCCTCGGGGCTTCGCCCCAATGCAGGTTGGCTGCATTGCCCAAACGGCTACGCCATTTGTCGAACACTGGGTTCTCATCCCTCTCTCGGTGTGAGGTTGTGGTGCTAACTTGATTGGTTGTTCTGTTTGAGAATGGTAACGCTGACCATCTGATGGAAGCTTGTGAGGGATAGACTCGGCTGGCGCCTCGGGGCGTTGCCCCAATGCAGCTTTGCCGCATTGCCCAAACGGCTGCGCCGTTTGTCGAACCGAAGGGTTCGAACCCTTCTCTCGGTGAGAGGTTGTGGTGCTAACTTGATTGGTTGTTCTATTTGAGAATGGTAACGTCTGACCATCTGATGGAAGCTTGTGAGGGATAGACTCGGCTGGCGCCTCGGGGCGTTGCCCCAATGCAGCTTCGCCGCATTGCCCAAACGGCTGCGCCGTTTGTCGAACCGAAGGGTTCGAACCCTCTCTCGGTAGAAAGTTTGGGTATTGTTTGAGTTATATTGCCTTTGGGATTTACTACAGATGTGTACATGGCGGAGAGAGAGGGATTCGAACCCTCGATACGCTATAAAACGTATACTCCCTTAGCAGGGGAGCGCCTTCAGCCACTCGGCCACCTCTCCGGGGTACTTTTTTCTATGCTATTTCTTTACTGCTGACCTGATCTTGGAAGACCGTGCTGGTCATTCTTGGAGTGTTGGCGCGCCCGGAAGGATTCGAACCTCCGACCGCCTGGTTCGTAGCCAGGTACTCTATCCAACTGAGCTACGGGCGCGTAACTCCAAGAGCGCAAAGTATGGCGTGTGCATGCGTCGTCGTCAACGTTCAGTGGGCTTTATTTGCAGTTTTATTTGCTCTATAGCGGGTTATTTCGCCTTTGATTCAAAATAAGGCAATTGATTGTGGATAAGCTGCTGATTTTGGCAGTTATTTTCGACATTTCATTGACTCACTATCAGCTGTGGTTTCGACAGTCGAAGGCTAAATTCCAGCTTTAATCACTTTCAACGACTGCGTCAGCTTCAACCAAGGCAGCGGCACCGTCAGATTGTTCTTTTTTAATTCGATCGTAGATCTCTTCACGATGCACAGCGACTTCTTTTGGCGCATTAACACCAATGCGTACTTGATTCCCTTTAACTCCAAGGACGGTGACGGTAACCTCGTCACCGATCATAAGCGTCTCGCCAATCCTTCTTGTGAGTATTAACATAACAATATTCTCCGAATTCGCATTCACGTAAAACTACGCGCGAACAATCGACGAATTATCTCAGGTTATTTTAAAGCTTGCCCGCACGCTCTACATAACATCATGTAATTTCACACTCGCGACACGTTGTGCCATAACCACGGCGGAATTAGTCCGGACCTTAGTGTCTAAAACTGCTGTTATGTTAACTACCGTAACTTAACCGAACTTAATTAGGCTGGTTTATCTTGTGCGTCAGCAAGCTCAAACTCTTCATGCAAAGAACGTACACCAAGCTCCAGAAAGTTCTCGTCGATAATAACAGATATTTTTATTTCGGATGTGGTGATCATACGCAGGTTGATTCCGTTCTCGGATAACACTCGAAACATACGACTGGCAATGCCTGCATGCGACCGCATGCCGACACCAACAAGTGAGAGCTTTACGATTCGATCATTGCCTATAATGCGCTCTGCACCTAGTTTCTCTAGTCGGTCGTTAAGGAAATCAACGACACGTTGATACTCATCTCGATGAACAGTAAACGTAAAATTAGTCAGGCCGTTCTCACCAATGTTTTGCAAGATAACATCGACTTCGATATTCAAATCAGCAATAGGCCCAAGAATGGCGTAGGCAATGCCAGGCTGATCTGCAACGCCCGCTACGGTGATTTGCGCTTCGTCCCGATTGAACGCTATACCCGATACAAGCGCTTGTTCCATGTCATTTTCCTCGTCATCATAAGTAATTAAAGTACCTTCTCCGGGCTCAAAACTTGAGAGCACACGAAGAGGTACATTGTATTTTCCAGCAAACTCAACCGCACGAATTTGTAACACCTTCGAACCCAAACTGGCCATTTCCAGCATCTCTTCGAAGGTGATTCTATCTAAACGACGAGCACGACTTTCAACGCGCGGATCGGTTGTGTACACACCATCTACATCGGTGTATATCTGACATTCATCGCAGCCAAGTACCGCCGCTAATGCAACCGCTGAGGTGTCGGAACCACCTCGCCCCAGTGTCGTTATATCGCCTTGTTCATTCACACCTTGGAAACCAGCGACAACGACAATGCGGCCCTGCTTTATGTCTTCAAGAATGGGTTCTTTATCTATTTCTAAAATGCGCGCTTTACTGTGACTATCGTCAGTTAGGATACGAACCTGGCCACCAGTGTAAGAACGCGCGTCAACACCCAGCTCTTTGAGCGCCATTGCAAGCAATGCAATCGTAACCTGCTCACCCGACGACAGTAATACATCGAGCTCTCGAACATCCACCACTGCCGGCATCATCTCTCGCGCCAGCGCCACTAGTCGATTGGTCTCACCTGACATAGCCGAGACAACAACAACGAGATCATCGCCAGAAGCTTTCGCTTTTTGCAATAATTTTGCAACATGTTTGATACGCTCAGCGGTACCAATCGATGTTCCACCAAATTTTTTTACTAGAAAGGCCATTGACATAAACGCCGTTAAAATCTATTCAAAAGAAACATACAACTTAGGCTGTGGCCGAAGCAATCCAATCACGAGCTGCAACAAACGCTGCTTCTATTTCAGTAAGCGAATCTGCGCCACCTTGCGCCATGTCCGCGCGACCGCCGCCGCGACCACCGAGCACTTCAGCAACGACCTTCAACAACTCACCAGCTGTGATTTGTCCGTGTAAAGGTTTACTCACTGCTGATACCAAAGTAACTTTGCCATTATGCTCACTGGCTAAAACAATCGCGCTGTCACCCAGCTTTTGCTTCAGCTCATCCATAACTAAACGTAACGCTTTAGCATCAACTCCATCAACGACATGCAACAAGGTTGTGATGTCGTTAATTTTTTCAGCACTGTCAGCAAGACTTGAACCAGCTTGTGAAGAGAGTTTGCTTTGCAATTGCTCGACCTGACGACCAAGCTCACGATGCTTTTCCTGCAATTGTTGCAGTTTAGGCAGTACATCGGCCGGTGATGTTTTCAAGGCAGAAGCCACTGCGGCAAGTTGTTGTTCAAGGTGCTGAGTATGCTTAAGCGCAACCTCACCACTGACCGCCTCTATGCGCCGCACACCTGCGGCCACGCCGGTTTCACCAGTAACCTTAACTGCACCCAGATCGCCGGTAGAGTTCACGTGAGTACCACCGCAAAGCTCGACCGATTGCTCGCCCAGTGTCACCACGCGTACAACAGAACCGTATTTTTCCCCAAACAAAGCAATGGCACCCGCTTCAACCGCTTCGTCCATGCTCATCTCTTTGGTATTGCACAAACTGTTGCGTCGTACTTCACGATCAATCCATTGCTCGACCTGAATCATCTGCTCATCGGTGACTGGACCACTATGCGAAAAGTCAAAGCGCAACGCTTGCTCGTTAACCATTGAGCCTTTTTGTTCTACGTGTGAACCAAGCACTTCACGCAGTGCACCGTGCAACAAATGTGTTGCCGAGTGGTGTCGCTGAATGTGCGCTCGTCGTTCAGTATCAATATTGGCATTGACCGCATCACCAACAGCCAACTTACCCGCTTCAAGCACACCCGCATGCATGAAAGCCGTGCGGGATTTTTTCGTATCAATAACAGCAAATCGTGTATCACCAAAAGTCAGTGCACCTGTATCACCCACCTGCCCGCCAGACTCGCCATAAAATGGCGTTTGATCTAATACCACCCAAGCACTTTGGCCTGGCTCGACATGATCAACCGACGCACCGTCTACAAATAACTCAACGACATTAGCGTCAGACTGGGCATGTTCATATCCAAGAAAAGTTGTTTGCACATCTGACTGAGGAAGCTCGCCTCCACTTGCACCAAAGTTACTGGCGGCCCGTGCACGAACGCGTTGTGCTTCCATGTGTTCTTCGAACCCTGCTTGATCAACGGTTAGTTCACGCTCTCGAGCAATGTCTGCTGTAAGATCAACTGGAAAACCATACGTATCGTAGAGTTTGAAGACAACGGCACCGGGAATCTCAGAAACTGTGAGTGCCGCAACTTCATCGTCGAGTATTTTCATACCTGAAGAGAGTGTTTTAGCAAAACGTTCCTCCTCTTTAAGCAGTTGTTCTTGGACCGTATCTTTGGCTGCAACCAATTCTGGGTAGGCTGCACCCATCTCTTTTACTAAGGCTGAAACTAGCTTATGGAAGAACAAACCGTCAGCTCCGAGCTTGTGCCCATGCCTAACCGCTCGACGAATAATTCTACGCAAGACATATCCGCGGCCTTCATTACTTGGCAGAACACCATCAGTTATAAGAAACGCACATGAACGGATGTGATCAGCAATGACGTTTAGTGAAGGGTTTTTAAGATCTGTTGTACCCGTTACTTTGGCAACCGCTTGCGTCAGATTCTTAAACAAGTCGATGTCGTAGTTGCTGTGCACATGCTGTAGAACTGCAGCGGTTCTTTCAAGCCCCATACCAGTATCGACGCAGGGTTTAGGCAGTGGCGTCATCGTGCCATCAGATGCGCGATCGAACTGCATGAAAACCAAGTTCCAAATTTCAATGAACCGGTCACCGTCTTCTTCAGGCGTTCCAGGAGGACCACCCCATACTTCTTCACCGTGGTCATAGAAAATTTCAGAACACGGACCACACGGACCGGTATCGCCCATCATCCAGAAATTATCTTTAGCTCCAATTCGGATGACGCGCTCAATGGGCACGCCAATTTGTTTCACCCAGATATCTTCAGCCTCATCGTCTTCCTCAAAAACGGTGATCCAAAGTTTTTCTTTGGGTAAACCTATTTCTTCCGTTAGAAACTGCCATGCAAAAGTAATCGCCTCTTCTTTGAAGTAATCGCCAAAGCTGAAATTGCCCAACATTTCGAAAAAGGTGTGGTGACGAGCGGTATACCCAACGTTGTCCAGATCGTTGTGTTTACCACCTGCTCGTACACAACGTTGCGAGGTAGTCGCTCGCTTGTAGTTGCGCACCTCGTCTCCGGTGAACAAATCCTTGAACTGGACCATACCGGCGTTGGTGAACAGAAGCGTTTTGTCGTTACCCGGTACGAGGGAGCTTGACGCCACCACCTCATGCCCTTTCGAGGCAAAGAAAGACAAGAAGCGATCGCGTATATCTGAAGTTGAGACCATCTTTGGGGCCAGAGCAGTATTAATGGATACCCTGAATTGTAGCCCAGTGTGTGCCTATTCAGACACCGTTTCTACTGCCAATCTTATTGCCTTGATGGAATCAGTGGAGGAAAAGCCGCGACTCTTCAAAAAACGCGCGCACTTTCCCATGCCTGCTTGGTCTAATTCTGACAACTGCGCCGTAGAAAACCGGAGGCGCAGTGCATCTGCCGCCACTTCGGGCCAGTCGGCGTTAAGGAGTGCAATGGCCTCACGAGCCATTGAGGGTTCGATTCCTCTGCTGCTCAATTTAGCACTGATGGACATGGGTCCACGGTTTTTTCGGTGAAGTTGCTCTGCAAACAAGGTAGCGAATCGTTCATCGCTTTGGTAGTTCTGTTTTATGAGACGTTCGAGCGTGGCTTCAATGACATCGCTCTGAAAGCCATTTTCGCCTAATTTTTTACGCAGCTCGGTTGTGGTGTGCTCACGTGGACCCAACAACATGATTGCCTTAGCATAAGCTTGGCGAGCAAGCTCTTCAGGTTTGAGGTTAGGGTCAACCTGCTTTTTATTTCGACCGAATCCCATACCAATTAAGCTGCATGTTATGACTAGCGCGTGGTTATAGAGAGCACGAACACTTGTGCTCGGACTCTCTATTATCACGCTTCTGCTTCTGCTGCTTCTTTCGAACCAGCCTTTTTAGCTTTAGCTTCTTCAGCCGCAGCTTCAACCGGCGCTTGAAGCAATAAAGCGCGCACTTTTTGATCAATATCGTCAGCTATATCTGGGTTCTCTTTCAGATACTGGCGAACATTCTCCTTACCTTGACCAATTCGGTCGCCTTGGTAGCTGTACCAAGCACCCGCTTTGTCAACAATACCGTTCTTCGAACCGAGATCGATAAGCTCACCTTCGCGTGATGTACCTTCACCGTACAAAATTTCAAACTCAGCTTGACGAAATGGCGGTGCCATCTTGTTCTTTACAACCTTAACGCGTGTTTCATTACCAACGATTTCGTCACCGCGCTTGATTGCGCCGATTCGACGGATATCAAGTCGCACTGACGAATAGAATTTCAGCGCATTACCACCCGTTGTGGTTTCTGGGCTACCAAACATGACGCCAATTTTCATACGAATTTGGTTGATAAAAATGACAGATGTATTGGTGCGCTTAATGTTGCCGGTTAACTTACGCAGTGCTTGCGACATAAGCCGGGCATGCAAACCAACATGGTGATCACCCATATCGCCTTCGATTTCAGCTTTTGGTGTTAGCGCTGCAACCGAATCGACAACGATGATGTCAATACCGCCGGAGCGAACAAGCATATCGACAATTTCGAGTGCCTGATCGCCAGTATCGGGTTGTGATATGAGTAGATCGTCTACATTCACACCTAGCTTTGCGGCATAGACTGGGTCGAGCGCGTGCTCCGCATCGATAAACGCTGCAGTGCCGCCCGCCTTTTGACATTCTGCAATGACTTGCAATGTCATCGTGGTTTTACCCGATGATTCAGGACCATAAATTTCGCAGATACGACCGCGTGGTAGGCCACCAATGCCAAGCGCTACATCTAACCCTATCGTACCTGTCGAAATGACTTCAATATCACGCGTATCCGTCGCGTCTCCCATGCGCATTATTGCGCCCTTGCCGAACTGCTTTTCTATTTGGCCAAGAGCTGCAGACAGCGCCTTTTTTCGATTGTCGTCCACGTTCGTCTCCTTTGTGAAAGTGTTACGGAAATACCACTCCTTGGGCGTTTAACCGTAGAGTCGATTATTTCACAAAATGCAGGCTTCGTGTGTGATTTGGGGGAAATATACTGTAAATATATTTAGTGGTTCTGTTTAATTGCTTAACTTCGCTAAACAACTGTCCAATGAGCCAGCTTGCAGCTTATCTTGTTGCTCACAAAGTTGTTTTAATTCATCGAATATTTTTGTTTCGCGCTCTTTTTGAGTTGCCAGCTTTTCATCAATCAAACGCTTTTTTTCCGCAGTCTCAGCATGACTGGCTTTATCTTTCTCTAGCAGTGCTTTGGCTTCATCCAATTGTGCCTGCAGAGCTTCCACATCGATTGGCGGGTCAGCGGCGAACGCCGGACCACCTACATTAACAACAGTAACAAAAACAACTGCTACTAAAAACGCTAACCGTTTCTGAATGAATCTGCGCATGAGGATCACCTTCCTATCATGAATATTAATGTACATAAACTTATCGTATAACTCTCGACTGCAGCCACAGAAAACGGTTAGCCAACGGCGAAACAATAACGTTCAACCTGATTTTACGCGCTGGATCGTACCACGCAACGCCTCCAATACAGCACCTTCTCGAACAGTTGCTCTGTCACCAGTAAAAAGATAGTGGGTTGTTTGCACTTCTGCCACTCCAAATGCCCACGCAATCCAAACAGTACCCACGGGTTTGTCTGGTGAACCACCACTTGGACCTGCTACACCACTGATCGAGATCGCAATATCGGCGCCCGAGCTCTCTTTTGCACCCACAGCCATCGCCCGAACCACAGCGTCGCTTACCGCGCCGTGTTCTACCAACAACGGTTCATCAACACCAAGAAGTTTGGCTTTCACAGTATTTGCATAGCTGACAATGCCTTGATGGAACCACGCAGAGCTCCCAGCCACGTCGGTAATTGCCGCGGCCACCAAACCTCCAGTACACGATTCAGCAGTAGTTACTGTCCACGATTTTTCGAGCAATAATTGACCAAGCTGTGTGGCTAACTCAGTAGATGATGAAGTTGAGGTTGTCATAGGGAGTCTTTTTCGAACAATGTTTTGCGCAGCGCAAGTACTAAGCGCTGGCGATTGGTACACTATCACGCATGGCAGCAGGCAACCACACACCGATGATGCAGCAGTATCTCGGTATCAAAGCAAATCACCCGAACACCCTTTTATTCTACCGGATGGGGGATTTCTACGAGCTATTCTATGACGATGCAAAGCTTGCCTCAGAGTTGCTCGATATTACTCTGACCGCACGCGGTAAAAACGGTGATAACCCCATTCCGATGGCTGGCATCCCATACCATGCTGCCGACAACTATTTGGGTCGTCTGGTACGACGCGGCCAATCTGTTGCCATATGCGAACAAACCGGTGAAGTCACCGGCAAGGGCCCCGTCAAACGCGAGGTGGTGCGTGTTGTCACACCAGGCACACTCACGGAAGAGAGTTTACTGGCCGCAAACGATGTTGCGATGTTGGTGGCTATTAGCGAACACAAAGACAGCTTTGGCATTGCCGCTCTTGATGTCGCCAGTGGCGATTTCAGCGTTCAACAACTAGACAAATTAGGCGCAGTACAGGCCGAAATTGCACGACTTGCGCCCGCTGAAATGTTGTTATCTGAGGACACCAAACTCGGCAGTTTGTTCAATAGCAAACCACTGACGCGCCGAGCACCGTGGTTGTTCGATGTGGAAGCCAGTCGCGCTTTGTTACTCGAACACTTCGGCACCCAGCATTTAAAAGCATTCGGCTGCGACGACATGCCGGCAGCCATAAGCGCCGCCGCGGTGGCGCTTGGATATGCTCGCGACACACACGTTAATGGCCTACCGCAAATTAAACAATTGCGCGTAGAGCATGCGGATAACACCATCATCCTAGACCCTGGCACGCGTCGCCACCTCGAACTCACTGAAAGTGTTTCCGGCACACATGAGCACACGTTGTTCGCAACCATAAACAAAACTGTTAACCCCATGGGCACTCGGTGTCTTCGCCAGTGGTTGCAAAGGCCGACTCGCGATAGAAACGTCATTGACCAACGCCAAACCAGCATCAAAGCGTTAATGAACAATTCAGCATTTGACCAGCTACAGCCTCTACTGCAACAAGTGCACGATGTTGAACGCATCCTGACTCGCATTCATTTGAAGAGTGTGCAACCTCGAGAACTTTATCGACTGCACATGAGTTTAGGCCTACTACCAGACATTCACGCGCAACTTGACAGAATCAATTGCACGCAAATGAGCAGCATCACCGATGCATGCAAGCAACAGCCTGGTGCGCATGCACTGCTTGGTCGCGCCATTTTAGAAAACCCACCCGCCGTTATTCGCGATGGTGGCTTCATAGCGGCAGGGTTTGATAGCGAACTGGATGAGCTGAGTCAGTTGAGCAACAACGCCACTGACTTTCTAGAACAATTAGAGCAACGCGAAAAAACCGCGACCGGCATCAGCTCGTTAAAAGTGGGTTACAACCGCGTACATGGTTTCTACATTGAAACCAGTCGCCAGCAAGAACCACCAGCACATTACATCAGGCGTCAGACACTCAAAAGCACTGAGCGATACATTACCTCTGAACTCAAAGAACATGAAGACAAGGTGCTGGGCGCAAAAGAAAAAGCACTAGCACGTGAAAAAAAGCTGTACGCCGATTTGTTAGAACAATTACTACCCGACCTTGACCATATCAGTGCCATCGCAAAGTCGCTCGCTAAATTAGATTCGCTGTGCAGTTTGGCAGCTGTTGCTGATGCGCAAGACTGGCATTGCCCAGAACTCGTTGATGAACCAGGTATTCAAATTGAAGCTGGGCGTCATCCGGTTATTGAAGCGATTAACGATGACCCGTTTGTCGCTAACCCACTGCACCTTGATCGCGATACACACATGTTACTGATCACCGGTCCAAACATGGGTGGTAAGTCGACTTTCATGCGACAAAACGCTTTGATCGCGCTGCTGGCACACACTGGCAGTTTTGTACCAGCCAGTGCCGCGCGCATAGGCCCCATTGATCGCATCTTCACACGAATTGGAGCATCGGACGATTTGGCCAGTGGCCAGTCCACGTTCATGGTGGAAATGAGCGAAGCTGCTCACATACTGCACAACGCAACAGAGAACAGCTTAGTCTTAATGGATGAAGTTGGTCGCGGTACCAGCACCTACGATGGCTTATCACTGGCAGGTGCCTGCGCCGAACACTTATGCACAGTGAATAAAGCCATGTGTCTATTCGCGACACATTACTTCGAGTTAACTGAGCTAGCCAATCGATTTACGCACATTGCCAACGTTCATCTCGATGCGGTTGAACACGACGGAAAAATCGTTTTTATGCATCAGATAAAAAGTGGGGCTGCGAATAAAAGTTACGGAATTCAAGTGGCCGAACTGGCAGGACTACCCAACGCGGCGTTAGAAAGTGCGCGGACTCGACTGGCTAGCCTTGAATCGGAGAATTCGAGCAACGCTCAATCCGTTCATATCTTCCCACAGCCAGCAGCAGGCCCATCCGACACTCTAGTGAAGCAACCTATTGCCGCAACACCCGCTTTCACACCGCAATTAGAGCTCTTCGGCGAACCGAGCGCATTACAGAACTACGTCACTAATCTAGAACTTGATGACATTACCCCCCGCCTCGCGTTGACACACCTTTATGAACTCAAGGCACTGATAGACTCGCCAAAATAATGGCATCCGCACAATTACAGCAATCCAGCACCGATTTATATCGCACCAATCGACAAGTTGTGCAGACAAGGTCCAAATCCATCAATTGTCAAGCTCAAAGCAAACCCATGACACCGGCTTAACACCGTGCTATTTTGCCTGCATGAATAAGTTTTCTCGAGTCGGCCTTCTGGTCAAAATTAATGATGAGAGTGTGGCTTCCACTATTACGGAAGTCATGACGCGCATGGATGCGATGGGTATAGAAACTGTGCTCTCTGACAGTACCCAAGGCCTCGTCGAAGGAGAGACCGTCCCGGCCAGTGAAATCGGCAAACACTGCGATCTGGCTGTTGTTATTGGTGGTGACGGCACCCTACTCCATGCGGCACGCGAACTGGTTGACTACGATGTGCCCATCGTCGGCGTGAATCGTGGCCGCCTTGGCTTCCTCGTCGATGTTGCGCCGCACAAAGGCCTCGACAAACTCGAAGACATTATCAAGGGCCAATACATAGAAGAAGAGCGCATCATGCTGCATACCCGCATTTTGCGTGAAGGTCAATGCGTCAATACAGCGTATGCGTTTAATGACACCGTGGTTAGAGTTCGTGATGTCCTACAAATTATGGACTTCGACATTACCATTGACGATGTTCTCGTCACTCACCAACGTGCTGACGGCCTAATCGTCGCAACGCCATCTGGCTCCACAGCCTATGCGTTATCCAATGGTGGGCCTATTGTCGGACCAACCGTCAACGCTGTTGTACTGCAACCCATTTGTCCACACACGCTCACCAGTAGAGCACTTATGGTTGATGCGAAAAGTAGCATTAGAATGCACCTCTGGGACGATCAGGTACTCGAAGCTCAGGTTGTGTGCGATGGACAGGTTTATATGGACGCAACCCTAGGCGACATGATTGAAGTGACTTGCATGGAAAAGCGTGTGCGGTTGCTGCATCCAGAAAACTATGACTACCATCGAATTTTGCGCGAAAAACTTAATTGGGGGTAGCGTCGACATTTTCTTGTCGTTCAGGATAGGATAGTCGTTAGAAACGGAACACTAACGTAGCGTCACATGCTTAACCACATACACATTCGCCATTTCGCCATTATTGACGAAACCGAGCTCGAATTAAACCAAGGCATGACCGCGCTGACCGGTGAGACCGGCGCGGGTAAATCCATTTTGCTAGATGCACTTGGCCAAGTACTTGGTGCACGCAGCAGCAGCGACAATATTCAACAATCTGCCGATCGCGCAGAAGTTACTGCAAGTTTTGACATAGACAAACTGCCACACATTAAACAGTGGCTAATCGATAATGACCTAGACGATGATGAACAGTGCCTGCTGCGCCGGGTATTGACACGCTCCGGCAAAAATCGCTCAAGCGTTAACGGCCGTCCAGTTTCTAATCAGATGCAACGCGAACTCGGTGACCAACTGCTTAGTATTCATGGGCAAAATGAACATCAACAATTGGCAATACCTGCCGCGCAACGACAACTTCTCGATGCATTCAGCAAAAGCCCTTTACCTGCGCAAGTGACTAAAGCATTCGACGCATGGAGCACAGCTAACAAGCGTTTGATCGCCGCGAATGATGATACACAAGCAACACAAGATCGCCTCGACTTGGTGCAATTTCAGTTACAGGAATTCGATGCGTTAGATATCGGCGGCGTGAGCATCACCGATATCGAGTCTGAGCATCGTTGGCTAGCCAGCTCAGATAAGCTCATGCATTTAAGCGATACCGCATTGACTGCACTCGATGCCGACAATGGCGCAACGACATCTTTAGCAAAAGCTGTGACACCGCTCAGTGAATTGGTTGCAATTGACGAACGCATGCGCGAAGCGCTCGACCTCATTGAATCGGCCAGTATTCAAACCGAAGAAGCTGCCAGCTTATTGCGTAACAACGCAAGCTCAATGGAACACGACGGCAATCGATTGGCTTGGCTCGACGACAAGCTATCTAACTTGCACCGATTAGCGAAGAAACATCATGTGTCTATCACTGAGCTGGATGAGGTTGAAGCTGGTTTGCGCGAAGAGCTCGACAGTATGACTGCGCCCGAGCAACAAATGGAACAATTAAACGTGGAGGTTGAAGCTTTACGGGAAGTGTATTTAGCACAAGCGCTCAAACTATCGCGACTAAGAAAACGCCAAGCGAAAAAATTATCGGAAACGGTAACCGCTTCAATGCAAACGCTAGCAATGACCGGCGGCATATTGCAAATTGATGTTGAAAGCGACAAGGCAAGCGTACAACGACACGGCCAAGATAGTGTGGTTTTTAAAGTAAGCCCGAACCCTGGCATCAAACCTGGGCCACTGGCAAAAGTAGCATCAGGCGGCGAGCTGTCGCGTATCAGTTTGTGTATTCAGCTAGCGACTATAAAGTCTGCGAAAGTTAGCACACTTATATTCGATGAAGTCGATGCTGGTATCGGCGGTGCAGTTGCCGAAACCGTAGGGCAGCTATTGCGTGAAGTTGGCAACCATGCCCAAGTTTTATGTGTCACTCATTTACCACAGGTGGCAGCGCAAGCGCACAACCATCTTAGGGTGACCAAGAAGGTTGAAAAAGGCATGACTAAAACCACTTTGGAGACACTCAACAAAAAAGCCACACGCGATGAAATCGCTCGTATGTTAGGTGGTGCGAAGATGACGAAAAAGACCCAGCAGCATGCGCAAGAAATGTTAGATAGTGCAGCGGTTAGTTAGCTCGGATATTTCGTTGTTACCCAGCACTTGCATAATTTATCATCCACTATCCATTCTCTCCATCAGCTTGCTCAAAACATAGCAATATAGAATAGCGATACAACCATAAAATACTAAGTAAAATACCGCGACCAACTGAATCAGCGAGTAAAACATCACACCCCAACTAAGCGCCGACACGGCCTCCCAATTAGACGCTTGCTGTTGCCCCATCACAGTCGACAGATAACTAATACCAGATGAAAAAAACCAAATTAGCAAAAAAACAATCATCGATGGAAGTATCAAACTATCGTCAATATTTCTTTCTAAAAAAATTGCTACTGGAATAGACAAAAAGAAACAGACCGCCAAAAATACTTGCGTCTGGCCTTGAGAGATAAACTCAAGGCTCATTGGTCCAAACTCGGGAACAAAAATAGAATCCAAGCTTGTCCAAACAGAAATAAGAATAATCCACAGACTGAGTAACACGATATAAACATGCTTTTGCGCTGTAACTGATTCAATCAATCTATTCACTGCGGTTTACCAAAGATCAAAAAACTTATACCGAAAACGACGGCAAAAAATAGAGCAAGAAAATAACTTAGCAAAAACGGTAGTCTCATTTTCTCAACAAATAACTGCGCGTCAGGGTCCTCTAATTCTTGGTATCGTTTAGCCATCAGGCACTTATTTAATGGCCAAGCACTAACCAAATTACTATTGCCCATCAAAGTAGGCTCACCGGCATGGCGCCAAAGTTCATGGTGTTACGATTTACTTTCTCGAACGAACAACCAGAAGGTCACAATCTCTACAACTAAAAAAAGCAAAAATACTCAATGCAATCCAAATTTCATCAACAGCTAATTTTCAACTTAGCACGTGGTAAACAATAGCCTACTTAACGCATCACCACAGTGTATTAGGGACACAAACCATGTGTTTCCAGCTTCTGTGGGTCAACCACTATGCATTCGCCACTAGGAACAAACTTAGGCTGATAGCGAGCAAGCTCTGCATCGTATAATCCAGTCGCTAAGAACTGAGTTAAATCATCCAATTCAGCATCTGATAAGTTAAGCCGTTTGAAACGATCATCCAAATTCACCGAGCTCTTATCATTTTGTACGATTGCATTATTTTTGTATTCAATCACATCCCGAATAGAGGTGAAGCTTGCTGCATGACCAAACACATTCGTATCGGCTAGATTGTACAACTGAGGAATTTTGAATTTGTAATTATCAACCGCCTCTTTCGTAAATCCACCTCTACCCAGTCTATCCGCTTGACTGATTGGACCATGCACCAAAGGTTGAGACACAGGATCGAAATCAGCAAAACCGATTGCCATGAATACTTCATTCTCACTGGCATCAATCTCCGAACTTAAAGCTGGACCGCGATGACAATCAGAGCAACCAGCTTTTCCAAAAAATAGCGTGCCGCCGCGCTTTTGCGCGTCACTCATTGCGCTCCTATCGCCTTTCAACCAATCTTGAAAAGGTGCTCGATTAGCCAGTAACGACCTCTCAAATGCAGCAATTGCAAGTCCTGCAGTCACTTTTTTATCGTCGTTACTGGTTGTTTCGAGCGCCTGAAATAGATCAGCGTAGGTTTGTAGCGTCGATTCGTTTACAGCAAGTCGATGTACATCTAGACCAGCAATAGCCTGAGTTTCTAATCCTGAAAATTGTCGTACGTTTTCTTCTTTTGGAGTACCTTGCGCTGCTAATAGGTCGTTGGCAATACCAGTATTAACAAGTCCATTCACCCTATTACCGAACTGACCATTCCAAAGCATTACATCCTGATAAGCCGAATTCAGAATGCTTGGCGACGCAAAAGGCTGCAGATCTGGTTTGTTGGCAGCTAACTTTTCGGCGTTCGCATCAAAATTGGGCGATAAACGTCGCTCTTTACCATCTGAACCAAAACCAACACCACCCTCACCTATACCTTGCGGAACACCTGATTTAAAGCCAGCCGCTGCATGATGACAAGAAGCACACGACCAAGTTTTATCCTCGTTAGATTGTCCGTTAGTGGCTATACCAGTGTCATGAAAAAGCATTTTCCCCAACGCAATTTTGTCGTTGGTTATAGGGCTTGCGGAATCTTGCGGTATTGCGTTAACGTCATGGTGTCAGGTAGGATGAGCCATTGGTTGCCCTGACCGCCAGACGCAGTCAATATGGCATAACTTAGATCGGTGTCTAGTGGATCCCTATCCATTGCGGACAAATATTCAGGATCTGAATAAACCTCAACAGCATCCCCGCATCCTTGAATTAGCGGTAAAAAACCAACCATACCGATAACAATAGTTGCTTGTATTCGTAGCACTTTAAGCCACTTCCATTCCAGACATTACTGTATGTCGGCCACTGGATTAGCCGATTGTTTAACTGTTGTTAAAAATCGGTACTCGATAGCACAGTTCGTCGCGCTTATTGTGAATGGATAGCTAGTCTTACTCAGATTCAACCACAGCAATAAACATCGTTTTTCTCCTATTGACCTGCTGTGCTGCGCCACTTGGCTCTATTGGCGGTCATTTAGCTGGGGTTTTTGACCGAAACTCTACGACTCGCACGGGTTGGCTGTAATGGGAATTGGCAACAGCCGACGGCAAGGCAGCAGCCAATCCGATGTGTAACTGCCGAATACATTCAGGTTTGCTAAACTGTTTATATACGACCACACTTCGTTCATGGAAAAAGTTTACATGCGTCATTTGTTGATAGCCTCGCTGCTCGTTGTTCTTGTGGGCTGCGCCGGCGACCCGTTCTGGCTACCTCGAGCCCACCGCATCACTATTCAGCAGGGAAACCTTATTTCTGAGCGACAATTGTCTCTTGTCAAAGTGGGTATGGATCAAGGCGCTGTTCGTTCATTGCTTGGCGCGCCCGTGACCAATACGCCATTGCACGAAAAGCGCTGGGATTACCTTTACACTCGCGGCCCTGCCGGTGCAGCTATTGAAGCCAAAACGCTAGCGATCTTTTTTGAAGACAATATTGTAGCTAGCATAGACAGCAATGCCATGAATACCTCTGGCGAACTACCGGAACACCGCAACTGGTGGGAAACGCTATTTCCGCCGCGTCGAGAGCCGACTGGCCTCTGAGGCCGCACGCTGGCGGCGTAACTCCATCGGGTCCTGCCGGAGTTGCCGATAAATCTCAACCCGATCACCGGCCTGTAACAGCTCATCATCGGCCACTCGAAGACCGAACACGCCCAAAGCCGCCTGATTCACATCAAAGCCGGGATGTTGCACATCAAGCCCAGCTGCTATGGCCTGGTCGACGGCCTGCCTAGCACTGCAATTTGGGCGCACCTCAACGGTCAGTACTTGCTGCGAATCCGGAAAAGCCATTACCACCGACACTTTCATGGAAGCGCTGCAGCCCAACCAGTGATTTGATGGTTTTTTGTACAAATTTGTCCTGCTGCTGTCACATTGATCAAGATTCAGCCACCTGTCCTGCGCGTTTAATAAACGCATTCACAATGGTGTCGCAGACCTTGTTGAATGCCGGGCTAAGCATTTTTGCAACCACAGGGCTGGCAAACTCAAAGTCGATTTCCAACAATACTTTGCAAGCAGTATCGCCAAGCGGCTGAAAACGCCACGTACCATGCAAATGCTTGAAGGGCCCATCGACCAGCTCCATCGCAATAGATTCACCTGGTATGAGCTGATTGCGAGTTGAAAACTCGGATTGCTTAAGGATTTGATTGATGCTGACCGCGGCTAATTGGTGAGATTCGCTCTGCTCATCTACCCGAGCTCCGCTGCACCAAGGCAGAAATTCTGGGTAGGATCCAATGTCACAAACCAGCGCATACATGGCTTTTGCGGGGTGTTCGACCAGTGCGGTACGTGAAATCGTTGGCATAGTGATTTGTTTTGCGTCTACTACCCCTATAATGCCCGTATGGCAAACAAAAAGAACAAAAAAAAGGCGGGGAACCCCAGCTCCACAATCGCCCGAAACAAACGAGCTACATTCGATTACAAGATCGATGAAAAGTTTGAGGCGGGCCTAGTCCTACAAGGTTGGGAAGTCAAAAGCCTGCGGGAAGGAAAAGGTCAGCTTACTGACGGCTACGTACAAATATACCAACACGAAGCTTGGCTGTACGGCTGCAATATCACGCCCTTAATCTCTGCATCCACCCATCGCACGACTGAAGGTACTCGGCGTCGTAAACTGCTACTTCACAGGCGAGAGCTGGCGCGCCTTATTGGTGCGGTCGATCGTAAAGGCTATGCGATCGTTGCTATGGCGATGTATTGGAAAGCGGGCAAAGTTAAAATCGAAATTGGCTTGGGTAAAGGTAAAAAGGAATTCGATAAACGAGCATCGATCAAAGATCGTGATTGGCAACGCGATAAACAACGTGTGGTGCGAATTCACTAGTAACCGCGAACGAAACGAGTATCTTTATCAACTTCTAAAAAACAACCGTACAGACACCACTACCGTGAGTACAGACCAATTAAACACTCCGTCCACCACTATTATCGGTGCTGGATTGTGTGGTCTTGCAATAGCTTATCGGCTACAGCAGGCAGGTATCGGTGTTACCGTACTTGAAGCCAACACAATTGCTGGTGGACGTATACAACCTGCTGGTAAGCAAACCGGCCATCAAGATCTTGGCCCTACATGGGTTTGGCCATACGCGCAGCCGGTTGTAAATCGGTGGCTAACGGAACTTGGACTCTCAACATTCGAACAGTTTGATGAAGGATTAGGTTTGCTCGATCGCGACACAGCTAGCTTTGCAACGCGGCAAATGCTGCCATCGCAGCATGGCATCGCTCGAATTAATGGTGGCACTCATGCGTTGATTCGCCAGTTAGAAAAAAACTTGCCGGTCGTTGTTCAGTACGACCAGACAGTCACCGGATGCACGCTAACTGATAACGGTTGGCAGCTATCTATCTCGACACCAGTTAATCCTGGTACAGGTACAGGTACAGGTACAGGTACAGGTACAGGTACTGGTACTGGTTCTGGTACTGGTTCTGGTTCTGGTTCTGGTTCTGGTTCTGGTTCTGGTTCTGGTTCTGGTAAAGGTGCAAGTGCAAGTGCAGATACAAGCACAACAAAACAGCTAACAACCGATCGTTTAATTATTGCAACACCACCGCGACTCGCAGCAGCAATGCTCAACTCCGATACAAATTCACTCGCTGATGTTCTAGCCATACTGCAAGCATCGGAAACATGGATGGCACCGCACGCCAAAATTGTTGCGTTTTATGATAATGCGTTCTGGCGTGAAGCCGGTTTATCTGGACGAATCGCCAGCCAGGTTGGGCCCTTGGTGGAGGTACATGATCACAGTGGACCTGATGGAATGCCTGCCGCATTGTTTGGTTTTTCAGGTGTCCCTGCATCTGCTCGTGCACACGCACCCGAGCAATTCATCGAGGCTATAAAGGTACAACTGCAACGCTGCTTTGGCGATCAAGCACCAGCGCCTACTCACATCGAGATGAAAGACTGGGCGTTTGAACCTTTCACCACTACCGAGGCTGATCGCACTGGCAGTGGCGCACACCCGCCTGTGCTGAGCAAAATAGTCAGACAGTCACATGGCAATGAAAGTCTTTGGTTCGCAGGCTCTGAAACTTCTGCTAGTGGCGCTGGATTGATTGAAGGTGCTCTGGTGCGAGCTGACGAGGTTGCGGAACAGTGTATCCGCATTTAATCGACAAGCTTGGCCGCTGAAATCGCGGCCCGACTATGGTGTTATGATCATTGCGACTGTTTAAATTTAGTCGCGTAAAACGTATTCAATAGCCGCTTGAACGTTTGCTTTGAAGTCCTCAGCGGAGACATCCCACGTTGTCAATGCTTCATCGTCAGGCTGAGTGCTCAGCAGCTCTCTTAACTGGTCGATACCATAATAGGTGTACAAATGCTCTAACAATGATTCACAGCTAATATCGTTTACGCTAGTTAGGTTCTCTTCTGCAGTTGATACTGAAGACATTCTATTCCCTCTGGTTACAACGTTTTTAAAACGGGTTGATGACGGTATGAAAGGTCGAGTTGTGTCTCGACCACCTTTTCGCTGAGGATACTGTAGCTCTTTTGAGGCCGTGGCTCTTACACTTTTGGTTAAATCTATGTAAATTCATCCGAATCAAAATGATCAAACAGAAAATTAAGTATCTTAACTAACCCATTGGTATGCCTCGGTATGTTACTACCCCATTGACACAGGATTGACCGTGACTGTGGGATTTTGCAAACGGGAATCTCCAGTGAGCACGGCGGCACTTGCATTCGAATATAATAGCCACTCTTAAAGGCTCAACAGGCAACTTGATTTAATGGCACGAAGAGCTGGAAGTAGAAGAAGATCATCGGGCGCGACTAAAACCAATCAGCGTTTTGAGCAACTTCCATGGCAACAGTTGTCCATGCCATTCCCACCCACAGACGTGGCAAGATCAGAACAACTCGATTTAATACACGATGGTTCGATGCGCGTGCTCGAACAAATTGGTATCGATGTACTGTTACCCAAAGCACGAGAAATGATGGTTGCAGCTGGCGCAACCGCTGACGGTGATCGAGTTCGTTTCGATCGTGCACTGCTCATGAAACTGATTGATAGCGTACCTGAACAGTTCACACTGCATGCACGCAACCCTGCGCACAACATTCAAGTTGGCGCAGAATTTGTCAACTTCGGTACCGTGGCAAGCGCACCCAACACAAACTGTCTTGATGGTGGTCGCCGCCCTGGAAATCAGCAAGATTTCCGCACATTTCTACGCTTAATGCAGTCGCTAAACATCATGCATTTTACGTCCGGCTATCCAGTGGAACCCATTGATTTACACCCCTCAGTGCGCCATCTGCATTGCTTAGCCGATACTGTCAAACTCACTGACAAAGTATTCCATTGTTATTCCCTAGGACAACAACGCAATTTAGATGCATTGGAAATTGCACGAATAGGTCGCGGTGTAAGCAAAGAGCAGTTCGCGCAAGAGCCCTCTATTTTCACCATTATCAATAGCAACAGTCCTTTAAAGCTCGATGAGTTCATGTTGCAAGGCATCATTGAGATGTCGAGCCGTAATCAAGTTGTTGTGCTAACGCCATTCACCTTGGCGGGCGCAATGGCACCAGTCACCATCGCCGGTGCACTGGTACAACAAAATGCCGAAGCGCTTGCAGGCATTGCGTTCACGCAAATCGTGAAGCCCGGATCACCTGCTGTCTATGGCGGCTTTACGTCCAACGTTGATATGAAGTCGGGTGCACCCGCATTCGGCACACCTGAATATGTGCTGGCTGCACAAATCAGCGGCCAACTGGCGCGACGATACAACATGCCGTTCAGATCATCGAATGTTTGTGCAGCAAATAGCGTTGACGCGCAAGCTGGCTATGAATCAACAATGGCACTATGGGGCGCTATTAGCGGTGGTAGTAATTTTGTTATGCACGGTGCCGGATGGATGGAAGGCGGACTGAGCGCATCGTTCGAAAAAATGATGATCGATGCAGATCTATTACAGATGATGGCAACGTACATGACAGGTGTGGAAATTACCGAAGAATCCTTGGGGCTAGAAGCTATTCTTGATGTAGGACCAGGTGGTCACTTCTTTGGAACACCTCATACTATGGCACGTTACAAAAGCGCGTTCTATTCACCAATGATTTCAGACTGGCGTAACTTTGAAAGCTGGGCGGAAGCTGGCAGTCCAACCGCCGTTGAAAAAGCCAACAAGGTCTATAAGAAACTACTGGCAGAATACGCAGAACCTGAACTGGACGCTGCATCTCGTGAGGAACTGGATGCATTTGTTGCCATGCGAGTAGAGCAAGGTGGAGTGGCAACAGACTTCTAAACTATTAACGAACGCCCATCTTAATTTACACACTTTACATCGATACTTTTAATTCGGCTTTAAGTAACATCAGAATCTTGCCAATATTACGAACCAAATTAATATTTCGTAGTCTGACAATTTCACATCTAAAACAGGGGACTTACTCATGAGCAACTTCGAAAACAACCGTCGCAGGTTTCTTATTCGCTCAGGACTCACTACGGCCAAACTCAGTGGTTTGGCCATACTCGCTAGCCACCCCAGCCTAATATCCAATGCGATAGCCACAGAAACTTTAGCGCCAACCCAAACGATGCGCGGAGGCAGCAATAACTACTCACCAAACGCACCATTGGTCGACAACCTTGGGCAAGGTTTTTTCGTACACGGCACCGTACGAACTGCTGGCACTGGCGATCCGCTCGCTAATGTTCGCATTCAAGTTTGGGCTGCAACAACTCGTGGTGGTGAACGTGAGCCCAGCAATCACGGTAGTGTTATGACTGCCAGTGATGGTTCTTTCAAACTTGAAATGGATCAGATCGTACCGAACTTCGGCCAACCACATGCACACCTTGCGTACGACGATGCAGATTTTAAAACCGTATTCCTACGACCAGTCATGCCAGATAAAAATGATACGAGCGTTCAAGCCGACTTTGTTTTAATGAAGGCTTGATACTCTGCTACGCAATCACAACATCATTGCAAGTACAAACAGAACACGCGCACTGCTCTGGATAGTGGTTTTAGCGCTCGTCCTTATACCCTTGGCGATTGCAGCGCTTAACCCACTTCAAACAACCCGCAACGTCGCTTATATCATCGGTGGCTTAGCTGGAATTTGCGCTCTTTGCATCCTACTTGTGCAACCTCTGCTAGCCGTTGGGTTTTTAACGCATTCTCGAATCGCTAACAGTCGTCGTTGGCACCGTTGGTTAGGAACAAGCCTAATTTTCCTGGTCGCCTTACACGTGGGTGGCTTGTATCTGACCAGTCCGGATGATATGCGTGATGCGCTGATGCTCGTCGCCCCTACCCCATTTTCACTTTATGGCGTCATCGGTCTTTGGGCACTGGCATTCACGGCGCTTCTTGTGGGGTTCCGCAAGCGGATGCCTTTTGCAGACATAACTTGGAAAATTTTTCACAACCTACTCGCAGTAGTGGTTGTCATTTCAAGTGTGGTTCATGCACTTATGATTGATGGCGCGATGGGTAGCCTGTCCAAGCAATTGCTTTGCATTTGTGTACTAATTGCGACCGGCCTCATCACATTTCATCTGCGGGTGCTACGTCCGTATTTACAGAAAATGCCATAATTCGCAGATCCATGCCGCATGGCTTACTTCTGCACCAAACTGGTAGTGGTCGCACCAGAGATGCAGCCGCTCTGGATGAGGCAGTATTTCTTCTCAGATTACCTATTAAGTCGGTAAACTATTTCCACACTGAGAAGAGTTCGAGATATGGTGTCCGCGGTATTAAATGAAATGGCTGTTGTAGCTTTGTTGCCACAGGTCGATGTGCAAAAAGCGCTACGCGAGCTATTTGCAACGTTGGCTGCAAACAATGCCGTTCAATCATTGGACTCAGACTAGAAGATAGCGCTATCTCGTATGAGATCTGCGTAGCTCATAGCAAACGAAACGGATAAGACATTATGCACATTGAACCTTTTGGTGTTGAACTTTGGATGAACGAATACGAGTTGAATTGTGATTTCAATTTGGCTGAAACGTGCGTAGAGAGTATTACCATTGCAGAACTACTAAAGTTATCTGGGCTTGCCCAAGATAGCATTGCAGAACTGCTTTCTATGAAACTGACCTATGGTGCTATAGAAGGCAGCGAACGGTTAAGAAAAGCTATTGCTGCTTTGTACTCTAAACAATCTGTGAGCAATACCTTAGTCACTCACGGGACCATCGGCGCTAACTCACTCGTGCACCAAACACTGATATCCAGAGGTGACAAAGTCGTCGCAGTGGTACCGTCTTATCAACAACATTACTCTATTCCTGCCAGCATCGGCGCCGATGTTCACACATTACAACTGACGGCTGAAGATCAATTTTTACCCGACTTAGACAAGCTTGAAGCACTAGTTAGTAACGACACAAAATTAATCGCTCTAACTAATCCGAACAACCCAACGGGCAGCTTAATTAATGCTGATATGCTCAAAGAAATAGCCTCTATCGCCCGCAAGGCTGATGCGTGGATTCTGTGTGATGAAGTCTATAGAGGGATAGATCAAACCGGATCCGGCAGCACGGCATCCATCGCAGACATCTACGAAAAAGGCATTAGCACGGCGAGTATGTCGAAAGCCTTTTCTCTAGCAGGTTTGCGACTTGGATGGTTAGCAGCGCCGGAAGAAGTTATTGAAGCCGTTATGATTCATCGTGATTACAACACCATATCGGTGGGCATGATTGACGACCACTTTGCAGCAATCGCTCTCGAAAACCATGAAGCTGTTCTGAACAGAAGTCGTAAAATTACTCGAGAAAATCTGAGCATTCTCAGTTCGTGGGTAGATAGTGAACCTTCGATCAGTTGGGTAAAACCGCAATCTGGTACCACAGCGCTTTTGAAGTATGAGCTCGACATGCCTTCCAGAGACTTTTGTGTGGAGCTAATCAACGAAACAAGCGTTATGCTTACACCGGGCTCTGCATTGAATATGGAAGGTTATGCACGAATCGGCTTTGCAAACGGCACTGACGTGCTCAAGGCTGGGCTGCCACGTATTTCTGAATTTTTGAGCAAAAGAGCTAGCACTTAGCTTCATAAAGCGGTAGCCAAGAACGCTCGACGTTAACTTATCGTCTAATTAAATTTCAAATTAGGCGTTCTGGCAAGGTTTGATATTGCTGCTACAGCCATAAACATAAACGCGTTAATTGTAATTTTGTGTTTTTTCAACAGCGTTGTGGGTGCGCTTGGCATTGACGCTAGTGTTTATGACGAAACACTGGATGTGTTTAACAAACAGTGAATATTATTGATTACTTGTCCAAACGCAACTGCCCTGTCCTTCTAACTTAGATAACCAAGCATCGTGAGCTGCCAATTCAGACTCGTTTGCCTGCACAACGATCAAACTATCCGTTTCGAGTGCAACGACCACGTGGTTCTCGGCTTCCGATGTAGAGCGTTCAGCATCGAGTACGAGTGCCGTTTGACCACCGGTCATGGTCAGATAAACATCAGACAGAATTTCAGAATCCAACAATGCGCCGTGCAAAGTTCGGTGGCCGTTACTCACACCCAAGCGCTTACACAAGGCATCCAGCGAGTTGCGTTGTCCAGGATACAATTTCCTGGCCATCGCCAGCGTATCGGTTACTTTGCAAATACTAGACAAGGCAAACTCATCGCCAACAATAGCAAACTCTGATTCTAAAAAACCAACATCAAAGGGTGCGTTGTGAATGAGTAGCTCAGCGCCGGTCAGGTAGGCCTTTAGTTCTTCAGCTATTTCTGCAAACCGAGGTTTATCGGCTAAAAACTCATTGGTTATTCCATGCACCTCCATAGCCTGATGATCAATATCTCGATCGGGCTGTAAGTACAGGTGCAAGTTGTTTCCGGTAAGCCTGCGCTCGCGCAGCTCAACACACCCCACCTCGATTACTCGGTGACCCGTTTTTGGGTCGAGTCCGGTGGTCTCTGTGTCTAGCACTATCTGGCGGTTATTGGTGGATTGTTTACTCATAGCTCATTACATTCACTTGGCTGCCATATCTTATCAGACACTTACAGGAATTTTCACGCTATAAATTAAAAAGTAATAATGTAAACAACAGCTTACATCGCTAGATTGGTACGCCCAACGCTACCGCTCATTCTCAAAAGCTTCGCTGGAGGTGCTTTATCTAAGGTTAGCAACCAGTTCACAATGTGAGCGCCTGAATCTCAAAAACCTGATATTTTTGTTAGCCTTCTCACCAGTATACAAAAGACCTTCTTCTTGCACAGTTGTATCGTGCGCTAGCAATCGAGCTTAAAATGAAAAATCGCTTAGCAGAACGTATCAGCGACGTACCGAACGTCACCGCATTTCGTACTGTGCCTCAGACTTCAAATTTGTTCCACTTTTATAACGCCTGTGTGTTTTTTGCGCTAACAGTGTTAACAACATCTGCGTCAGCCGCTATTTCGGTCAACGGTACAACACTCAGCTGGCCAGACGATGGTTGGTATCAAGTACAGAGATCAGATAATTTTTTAACGATCTGTGAAGGTGGAACTCAATGTGATGTTGCACCGGGAAGTTATATTGTTATTAACCATTCTACTGGTGAGCGCTTTGATAAGATTTTGGTTAAAGGCGACACAGACAATTCACAGGAGCTACAAATTGAAGGAAATCTAATTAGCTGGTCAGACGATGGATGGTATCAAGTGCAAAACGCTAGCGACTTCACAACCGTTTGTGAAGGTGGACGTCAGTGCTCGGTTGTAGCAGGTTCGTATACAGTGATCAACCATACAACGGGCCAACGTTATGCTGATATTCAAATCGCAGGGGATGCATCGAACGCAACACGAGACACCTCATCGAACGATATTAGATTTGACGACAATTATATCAACTTGCCAGACGATGGCTGGTACGAAGTCCAGTACGCGGACACCTATCAATCTGCCTGTCAGGGCAGCTCATCGTCATGCGCTGTGGGTTATGGAGAATTCATCGTAATTAATCACACCACTGGCGTTCGCACCACAGTAAACAACCCAGAACCAGACAGATCAATAGAAATATCACAACAGTCCATCAACCCTGACAACGCAGTTCTTATTGCCAAACGAGCCTTCGAGATTTACAGCGGCAAGGCGTTTAACCAGCGATTTTTAGATACTTGGAGCTTAGAGACACGACAGCAACTAACCGCGAATCTTGTAACTGAACAGTCTACCGATGTTGGTGGCGTTGATCGCGTCTACAGTTGCGACAATGGCGGCACAGCAAGCGAGAGGCAATACCAAGTTGATCTCAACACACAAGCTTACGATGTGACATTTGATAACTGCCAAGTAGACGCCGACTTGATCACCGGGCGTGTCATTCGAGAAGTCACCGATAGTGACTGGAACGCGTTGGATCTTAATTTCGATAACTACACAGTTAAGTTCGAACGTGAAGGAATTTTAACCGCTGGTGGACGGTATGCTCAAGTGACTAATGCACATACAACTGATCGTGCAGCGCAAAATAGAGTGACAATGGAAGGCTTGTCCTACAGTTTTAGGACGCCAGAAGATAATCAGTGGGTAGGCAATGCAAACTCGAAATACCAATTTGAACTAAACGATGCCTGTTGTACAACCGAAGATTCTGTAATTACTCGCACCATTGAAAAAGGCAGCTCTTTCTTTACCAGTGCACCAAACACAAGATCAACTATTTCAGGCATAGTCACTCAAACTTTTAGTACTGCCGAGCTTAATGAAGATCGCTATTTCAGCGAAGGGCGACTGTCTATAAATTCAGAACAAGATTCTAGCTCAATGGTTTTAGACGTAGAAAACAGCGACCCTGAAAGCGTCAATATTAGCGTCTCTAGCAAGTTCGGGCGTCTAATTCCGGTAGCGTCTCCTTGGCCAACTTGGCAGGATTCGTTTAGGTTTGAGTAGGCTAAATAATCGCACGACCAGACAACAAACGGGTCGATAGCATCCAGCAACATTGAATACTGGAACACTTAATCTACTGGTGATCCACCTCGTCACGGTAGAAGTTAGCGTAAACAATCACAATATTTGCACTTTGTAAGATTACACTTTCATGGTAGCAACCCATGTGTATGGGCTGTACGCAGACTTAAGCAAATATTCTCCAAAGGACATAAAAATGATATCGAGAAAATTACTAGCAACCACACTCATTCTGGGCAGTATTTCCATTGCAGGCGCTCAAGACACCAGCATGAGTTTTTTCATTACTAGTGTGAACCCCGGAAATGGTGCAGACCTAGGTGGACTCACCGGTGCTGATGCCCACTGTTCATTGTTGGCCGAAAACGCCGGCGTTACCGGAAAAAATTGGAAAGCATACCTATCTTCAAGTGAAGAAAATGCACGTGACCGTATTGGCAGCGGACCTTGGTTCAATGCCAATGGCGTTAAAATCGCAGACAGCGTCGAAAACTTACACTCTGATGATAATGCTTTAACTAAAGAGAATTCGATCAGTGAAGCCGGTGAAGTAATCAATGGTCGTGGCGATAAACCAAACCGTCATGACATTCTTACCGGCTCAGATCTTGAAGGCAACCTGGCAGGCAACGCCTGTGAAGACTGGACAAGTTCAGGCGATGGTTCTGCCATGGTAGGTCACCATGATCGCACTGGTGGCGGTGACAACCCAGAGTCATGGCTCTCAGCTCATGGATCTAAAGGCTGTGGACTTGAAGCCTTACAAGGAACTGGCGGCGACGGACTGTTCTATTGTTTTGCCTCTGAGTAGATACAATTTTTACTCAACTTAGCCATTAGGTTAATTGCTTGTGATAGTTACCCAACACGTCAATGAAGGCGTGTTGGGCCGATAGACGATGCGGCTTGTTTTAATACATCAGATGTCGATGTAATCTAACCGAGTGGATAAGATTGAGTGCTGATATTTACAGCTAAGTGTTAGAGCCTCAACTATCGATTTATTTTCACCCCGTTTTCGGTGGAAGCTCATCAATACCACGATTGGCCAAATCATCAACACGTTCATTCTCCGCGTGTCCACTATGCCCTTTAACCCAGCGCCAATCGATCTCATGTTGCACGGACAGCTCGTCTATCTGTTTCCACAGATCAACATTTTTAACCGGCTTTCGTGCACTGGTCATCCAGCCTTTTTTTTTCCATCCTTGCAACCATTCAGTTATGCCTTTACGAACGTACTGCGAATCGGTTGTTAGGATAACGTCGCTCTTCGTTTTCAATGCACCCAACGCTTGAATAACAGCCATCATTTCCATACGGTTGTTGGTGGTGTGATGTTCACCACCACACAGTTCTTTCTCGTGTTTTCCAGCACGCATTAAAACACCCCAACCACCGGGGCCTGGGTTACCACGGCAAGCACCGTCAGTAAAAATTTCCACCTTTGACATGATTATTCTTTTGTATCTTTTATTCGTTTGGTATTGCGTGCATGATCTGCCGCGTTGGTGATTGTACCAACCATACTGCTGCGTTGGCGTCGCCACTGTCTACGTGACAGCGTCATGGGTATAGTTTGCTTGCGTGCTTGCACAATATAAACACCACCGAGACCACCTAACCACGGTTGCAGTCGCTCCAATCCTTGGAGCCTACGCAATAATCTCTCACTGTTAATCGGTGGGCGAATAAATGAGGCTTCACTGCGCAGAATTCGGTAATCAAGAACCGACAACCAGTCTTTTAATCTCCACCTTGAATAAAAGCGGCCATGCCAAGGCGACTTACGACGCCAACCGGCTAACAAGTGGCGTATACCGAACGCACTCACTGGGTTAAATCCAATGATAATAAGTTGACCATCTTCCATCAGAATTCGATCAGCTTCACGTAATGCTTGATGAGGATTGTCACAAAAATCCAAGGTATGCCAGAGCACCACAAGCTTCATTGTGTCGCTAGCAATAGGCAGTTGTAGTGCATCAGCGTTGATGTCGGCCTTTCGGCCTGGTGCGTCTAGAGTGAGCCGACGATGCAACCCTGCATTGACGAGCAGGTCTTGTTCTGGCGCAAAATTGCCGACAAGCAAGCCTTGATACCCAAATACACCTCTTAAACTATCAGAAAGTCGAATTTCTAGGTTTGAGAGTATGGACTGTCCGAGTCCGGTTGCGTACCATTGGGCTAATGATTGTTGGGCGTCTAGCCAAACTGGCGCCCGATGTAACTTGAACTTCATAGATCAACCTCGAATCAGCTACCGAACAGCATGCTTTCAATCGCGCACTTTTATCTCCATAGACTCAGTATAGCTCTCATTTTCCTGCCGACCCTAGGACTTGGCCTCAGCCCAGCCGTATGGGCTGCAGAACTGAACCCTTTACCAGAACTAGGTAACACTGAATCACTTGACCGGATGCTCAGCGAAGAAATCACAGACGACTATATATTTCCTCGCGCAATAGATGCCGTGCAAATGGAGTTAAAAGCCACTGAGGCTACACCCGTGATCAACGCTATTGAGACCATCACGCCTAATGGCAATGCCGAAGTTGATAAAAAAATTACTAATAAAAAGGCGGTTCCAACATCGAGTAAACAGGTTGTCGTCGACTTGGATAAGGTACAAATTGATCAAAAACCGAACGATCAAGCAAAAGCTTCAGCATGGTTACCATTGTTAACAGAAGAAATAAATCCTTCCGATACCGTTTGGCAACATATACGTGCATCAAACCGCCTCACCATCGCCGACAACGACCGTGTCTCTTTTTATACGGAACAATATCTTCGAGAATCGCTCTGGATTAGCAAAATCTTGTATCGGGGCTCTCCATTTTTATCTCACTTAGTGGCAACGCTCGATCGACGCTTTATGCCGGTAGAGCTGGCCTTGTTACCAGCAATTGAAAGCGGCTATCTACCCACTGCAAAAAGCGCTGGAAGTGCCGTGGGGTTGTGGCAAATTGTCCCAATTACCGCGCGTGAAATCGGTATCAAACGTGATGTGTGGTTCGATGGCCGTGGCGATGTGCTCGCCTCAACAACGGCTGCGATAGACTATCTCAGCTACTTGAATGCCGAATTCAATGGCGACTGGGAACTGACATTGGCCGCCTACAACGCAGGCCCAGGCCGAGTCCGTGCGGCGATAAAAAAGAATGCCGAAGCTGATTTACCAACGGACTATTGGTCGTTGGATTTACCGCGCGAGACACTGAACTATGTACCCAAACTCATCGCGTTGGTTGGCCTGATTAAACAAAAAGATCATGGTGGCTTTGATATGCCCGATGTGAGAATGGAACCGGCATTTGAATCCATCGACGTCGGCTTTAGAGTGAGTATCGACAAAGCCGCAAAAATTGCTGACATTGATAAGGACTTGCTGCACTCGCTAAACGCTGGGCTAATTCATGGTGTAACCGCACCAGATGGTCCACATTATTTACTAATTCCAGCAGGTACTGGTGCTCAGTTTCAAGAGGCCTTTGCCAGCGTTGATCGCAATACTGTGTTCTCAGAACCAAAGACACACGATGTTGCCGTTGGCGACACGATCAGTAGCATCGCATTAAAATATGACATTTCTCAACGACGGTTATTGGCGATGAATGGGTTAGATAATTCCAAGATTCGAATTGGTCAAAAATTAGCCGTACTCGATGCTCGAAATGTACCCGAATCAGTTGTCGAGTATGTCGTCTCAATCGGCGACACATTGTCCGAAATTGCAGATTCTTTTTCTGTGAATATGGAAAATATCAAAATGTCGAACGGCGAGTCACCGGATGGCGATGTAATTCATCCGGGTGATACATTGAATATTATCGTTACTGCCCCGACATCTGGGTAGAACGCCAATTATATGACCTCAAGTACGCGCAATTTAAGTGTAATACTGCACAGCGTAGGTTGAATCAGCCATTTGTCCGATGACACACTGGTTGACGTAAGCGTCTGAAATGACAATAATTGCACTTCAGCACGAGACAGTGCCCTTTGGCAGAAACACGTGCCAGCAAGAACTGCAGGAACAAACGGAATGACCACAATAATCGTTACCCACGAAGATAACGAAATAGACGAGTTTGGATTCGATGCACAAGATCAAGTGATCAGCATTGGACGACGCTCAACCAATGATGTTTGTATCCCTAACTTATCCGTTAGTGGTGTCCACGCTCGCATCACGATTGATGGGGACAGTGCCCTCATAGAAGACAACAATAGTACAAATGGGACTTACATCAATGGCAGACTCATATCCAGGCAACTGTTAAATGCCACTGATGAAATCGTTATTGGCAAAACTCGGGTATTGGTGCAGCTCGGCAGCGGTGCTGGAGAAAATATGCAAACTGAACCGCCAACTCTCAGTGCAGCTCAAACAGACACGCCGACACAAGCATCGCCGGAGGTTAATCCAGTTGCTGCAGGTCTACTGAACGACAACGCTAGCCTAGACACAAATTTCGACACACCAGCGAACAGCATTAGTCACGAACTGGCCGAGCCGGAAGTCGCTTTTTCTGATGACGATTTCGACGACAGTTATGTTGGTGAACCAAGTCAAGCGCTGAATCAAGATAATTTTGACGACCGACCAATGACTCTGTCAGAAAAAGCGAAACTCGCGCTTGGTCGTGAGAGTGCACCTCCTAGAAATGGATTAAAAGCAGTCGCTGCGGCTGGTATTGCTGCAACGAGCGCATCAGCTGCAGCTAACCGAGCGTTCTCTAACGATTCAGACACCGCCGTAGCAGAAGCACCTGTAGCTCATGCAACACCGACAATTAAACCAACACTCGACACGCATCCTTTAGACGGACTAGACAGCCAGGTTAGCGAGCAAACACCTGATGCGATAACTTCCGAGCATGCTGCCGCAGAAAATACCGGCGCAACCATCGTCAAGCCGGTTGGTGCCGTCATTGAAATTCAGAACGGTGCAAAGTCAGGACAAGTCTTACCTATAGACAAGCCTGTAACGACCCTTGGACGACCAGGTATTCAAATCGCAGCGATCATGCGTAAACCGGATGGCTACTTCCTTATGCATATTGAAAGCGATGACAGTGTCGACATGCCTACACTGAACCGAGACACCATTGGCGATGACCCTGTCATGCTCAACAACGGTGATCGTCTTAACGTTGCAGGTATCGATGTAGAATTCATGCTCTCTTGAGTGCAATTGCGCAATGACGCCGTGATATATTGCTGTTTGGACTCCAAACAGGTTTTACCCCATGCGTCAGTACCACCAGATCGACCTAGCCACAAAAACGGTAACCACCGACGAATTGCACGGTGAAGACATTGTCCGGGCGGGTCGTTACCTTATTGCAAAAACACTTCTAGAAAATAATGTTGCAACGGTAGACCCGTTGTCTGACGACAATCCCCTGATCTTCTCTGCAGGTCCCTTCGCCGGCACAAACTTCTCAAATGCTAATCGCGTAAGTGTGGGTTGCAAAAGCCCTCTCACTGGCGGTGTTAAAGAAGCTAATGGTGGCGGCACGTTTGGCTTTGCCATGGGGCAACTAGAAATATCAGGCTTTACGCTACACAACTCGTGCGACTCTTGGCAAATCCTGCGCATTACCAAAGATGGCGAAATCACTTTCGAAGATGCATCTGAGTTCATGGGCATGGGCAATTTCGAAACTGCTGCAAAACTGCACGAAAAATACGGTAAGAAAATCAGTCTCGGTCTTTGCGGTCCAGTAGGTGAATACCAAGGACTGCTCTCTGGCATCGCGTTCAGTGACGTCGATCTAAGACCTTCACGACTTGCTGCTCGCGGTGGCGTGGGTGCACTCATGGGCGCGAAAAAAGTAAAAGCCATCGTGCTCGACTTACACAAAATGCCAGCGCTCCACGATCGTAAGAAAGTGATGGGCGCTGTTAAAGAATACAAAAAAATGCTCGACGCCAATCCAGCCATTGTTGCATTCCAAGAACTTGGAACCGCCATGGTTGCTGATTACACCAATCATGTTGGCGGTCTGCCGGTAAGAAATTTTACCGCCGGTCGTGCAGTTGATACTGATAAGGAAATTTTCAAACTCGGTGGTGACGCACTACGCGCACAGAATATTGAACGCGGCGGCGAAACCACTCATGCGTGTATGCCTGGTTGCACTATCCAATGCAGCAATGTTTATGCTGACAAAGACGGTAACGAAGTGGTATCGCCGGTCGAGTATGAAACCATAGGTTTACTCGGCACCAATTGTGGCTTAACAGATCCTGATGAACTCGCTCATCTGAACTACATCGCCAACGACCTAGGCATTGACACTATAGAACTCGGTGGCATGATCGGCGTTCTAATGGATGCGGGCAAGGGTAAGTTTGGTGATGTCAAATACATGGAAAGTGTGCTGGAAGATATTCGTGCGGGCACTGAAGATGGAAAACTATACGCTCAAGGAACGGCATTTGTTGGCGAACACTTTAAGGTAGATCGTGTACCGGTTATAAAAAGACAAGCAATTAGTGCCTACGACCCTCGCGTGATTGAAGTCACTGGTATCACCATGATGATGACTGCACAAGGCGCAGACCATACCGCTGGAAATGCACCTCAATATGATTGCAAAGACAAAGATGCGAACGAACTTGTTAACGCAAGTCTTGAATTGCAAGTGTCGTGTGCAACGGCTGACTCGCTTGGCTTGTGCATTTTTGGTCGGGCAGTAACCAACACGCATGTGGACTTTATTATTAACGCAATAAACGAGGCGCATGGTATCGAACTCGAAGAAGCATTCTTCTTTGAGCTGGGACAACAAGCCTTAGACTATGAACACCAATTTAATAAGGCTGCAGGTTTTACTGATGCGGATGATGAACTGCCCGCATTTTTCTACGACGAACCCTTACCACCAAGCAACAAGGCTGCACGCTGGCACAGTAAAGAAGTTAACGACACAGCCAGAACACTGCAAAGCCAAGCATAGGAACAGCGTTGAAAAACGCTGACCTTGAAGTCTTAGAAACCTGTATTGCCTGGCTAAAAGCTGGGCATAAGGTTGACCTAGTTACGGTCGTCAATACTTGGGGTTCGTCGCCTAAACCACTGGGTTCACTTGCCGCTGTTCGCGACGATGGTGTTCTTGTGGGCTCAGTTTCAGGTGGCTGTGTGGAAAAGCAACTAGCCGAATCATTCCAAGGCCAATTACTGAGTAGCGTGCATTCTTATCGTATCGATGATCAACAAGCGCGACGCTTTGGCCTCGCTTGCGGTGGGCAACTTGAATTGGTGTTTGAATCGCTAAATGATGCAGCACCGCTAGAATCTATTGTTGGAAGTTTGCAGCAGCGCCAACGAGTAGCAAGAACCACCACCATAGGGGAAACTGAATCAACCATAACAAGCGCCGAGCCTATCGATGCTTTTTCCTACGATGGCACGACTGTAAAAAAAGTCTTTGGCCCAGGTTGGCAAGTGCTGTTAATCGGTGCAGGTCAGTTATCCAGCTATGTTGCTCAATTCGCACTGGCAACCGATTTTAGTGTGATAGTTTGCGATCCCAGACCTGAGTTTCAACACGCATGGGATATAGACGGGACCACCCTACTCGACGTAGAACCACACGACGCCGTACTGCAACATGCAACCGATTTTCATACCGGAGTTTTAGCGCTAACACACGATCCCAATCTCGACGACATGGCACTGATAGAAGCACTGCCGCAACCCTGTTTCTATGTTGGTGCACTGGGCTCTAAACGTAATTATGAACGCCGCTGTGAAAGGCTTGCGAATTTACTTGAACCCGCAGAGCTTGAAAAACTGCACAGCCCAATAGGATTGTCGATTGGCAGCAGAACTTCTGCTGAGATAGCGGTATCAGTTGTTGCAGAGCTTGTCAAACAGCGATCTCAATTCAGCAAAACCCGTCACACTTAATTTATTGCGACCGAAATCACGTAAAAATTATGTGAGCGGATCAGCTTTGTTTTATTTTTATATTGTCATTCAAATCTGAATACTCCGTCTGATCCAGCGCTCAAACTCACCCGTAAACTATCGCATGTAACGGAAAATTCGTTGCTATAAAATTAAAAACAAGAGGAGATAGACTATGTTAATAAAGCTCAGTAAAGGTGCAGCACTTGCAGCCAGCGTACTCATGCTCACAGCATGTTCAGACAGCGGGACCGACGCAGACACCGATGCAGTGCAAGCCCTACAAGCCAGCGCAGACGCACCAGCGGCGGATGCGACCGAAGCAGATGCATCGCTTCTCAATATCGTTGACACCGCCGTCAATGCCGAAATATTTACAACCCTTGTCGCAGCACTTCAGGCCACAGAGCTTGACACAGTACTTGCCGATGAATCTAAAACTTATACCGTGTTCGCCCCAACCGATACGGCTTTTGAAGCTTTGGGCAGCGACACCATTAATGCGTTGTTAGCAGACACTGAAACGTTGTCAGACATCCTTCTTTATCACGTGTTTCCAGACGCAGCTGTAAACGCCGAAACAGCGGTCAGTCTGGCAGGCACGATGATCACCATGGCCAATGGCGACGAAGTAGCCCTTACGCTAGACCGTAGCAATCTATTCATTAATCAGTCTCGCGTAACGGTGACTGATGTTATGGCCAGCAACGGTATTATCCACGTTATCGACATGGTGTTAACACCGCAAGCCGACGATGTAGAAACTGTCGATGCACCCCAACTTAATATAGTGGAAACAGCTGTCGCTGCGGGCACGTTCAATACGCTCGCCGCTGCACTGACGGCAACTGGCCTAATTGATACGCTCAGCAATGTCGATGATCAGTTCACTGTGTTCGCACCAACAGATGATGCGTTTGCAGCTTTGCCAGAAGGCACAGTTGAGGCTCTGTTAGCCGACCCTGAAACGCTTAAAGATATTCTTCTGTATCACGTGATTGGTGGATCCGCTATTGACTCTACAACAGCAATTAGCCTAGCTGGTGAGTCGGTAACGATGGCTAACGGTGACGAACTTGCTGTCTCGTTGGTTGACGGTGCATTGCTGGTCAATGATTCAACCGTAACTGCAACTGATATACGCACTAGCAACGGCATCATCCACGTAATCGATACTGTTTTACTACCACCAACTGAAATGGCTGCAGAACCTGTCGTGGATGCGCCAGTGGACGCTGTACCTGAAGCGCCAACCGGCACCATATTAGAGATAGCGCAGTCAAACCCAGACTTCTCTACACTGGTTGCAGCGGTCGATGCTGCTGGGCTTGCAGGCGCACTAGGTCATCCCGGTGATACGTACACGGTTTTTGCTCCAACCAATGCCGCGTTTGCAGCACTGGGCTCGGACACGATCAACGCATTATTGGCTGACCCAGAAACACTACGAAATATTCTGCTGCTACATGTATTACCTGGAACTGTTGTTGATGCAGAAACTGCTTTGTCCTTAGTCGGCTTTGATATACAAGCCGGTAATGGCGAGACGTTGTCTTTGACACTCGAGGGTGATGCACTGTTAATCAACGGTGCAACGATCATTGCAACTGATATCCAAGCGGTCAACGGAGTAATTCACGTTATCGATGCAGTACTACTACCGTCTAGTTAAGAAAAGACAGTCGAAAAAAAACCCACTCAAGGATGAGTGGGCTCAAGTTGCCTTGCACCAAATTGGAGAACTACTTCCAACACCTTTTAATGTATCTCACTTTAGTCGACGTACACTATTACCCATATTGACCATTTAGGAACGTAACGTCCTTGTATGGATAAAGACAAAGCAGACATTTATACTTCTTATCTCTGAGTCGTACTTCAGTCAATTTTCCGGCATGCCTGCTAAGGTGTAGATTTCTCGCACGGACATTAATAGGACGACGGTTTTCGATATCACACAAAAATGTACTAGCCAACACAGCATCGACAATAGCGCGGAGCGCAGTGAATCCACAACTTTGCCTCGTTATACTTTTCTTCTCGCCAGCTTTGATATCAATTTGCATTTTATTCTTGTTATTTATCAGTCGACCGCCATGTAGCTTTTCATCCACTCCAAGAGTACATCTGCCGTAAGATCATCAAACGGTATTTCGGTAAAGTTGTCATCAGGATCCTTGTCACGCCAAGAAAATAGGTAACTGATCGAATCCGGATGCAGATCATGCAGTACAAGGATAATCCTCTTACCATTCTTTAAATTGTCAATCGTCATCGCATCTGCAGGTACTCCATTTTTTCGCATGCTTTGATTAACGCCAACAATGGGATCAATATCTTCTATATCTTGCTGAAATCGCGTATGAGCTTCGGTGGCAATATTGCATAATGCTTTAAAATTTTTATGACTCATGTTTTTCCATTGCTAGAATCTACGGTGGAGGGCTAATATTTTACTAAAGCATACCGCACACAATAGTGGGCAATTGAAACAAACATCCGACAACCAAAAACAATGCCCTAGTTTGTTCTTTTCAAATGCGCACGACGCCGACCTCAACTCCCAGCCTTAGACTCAGTACTCTCCCAAGCTCCATGACATCCTTCCCTGTTTAGTTTCGACAGGTCGTGGTTATAAGGTAGATTATTTAATCAGGAGACCACTGTAATAGCTCGACGTCGGACCTAATTTGTTTTTGGCGAATTTCCAAGCTTCGCAGCTTTTCCGCTTGCTGATATTTCACCGGCTTTACATCACTGCCGTAGGAAAAACACTTCACAGTCACAGAATCTAGCTTCAGTTTTTCTACAAGATGTAATCTCAGATTTTCTGTCGTCACAATTTGTATGCGACCCTCGAAGAGCTTAGTAACATAATATTTATTTTGCTCCTTGACATCAGCGCTACAAAAGTAAAATATTTTTTCTTCTGCATATAGCGAGGTACTAAAACCAGCCGCAATCGCTAAGATAAAAATGATATATTTTTCCCTCACATTCTTAATCAAAACACGCATCCTCTCTCTCTGTTGAATTTCTACAATCGTTCTTGGTTTTAGCTAACGCCTACAGCAGTGGCAGTTAGGGCGACAGAAATTTTGCGGTAGCGAAATGGCTGTCGGTGCAATTGGTCGATGCCTGTGCTTGCTACTAACTGCCATACTTACCGCGGGTTCTCTTTGGAATCATTCTGGTGTGCGACCTCACGAGCGCGAACAAAACCCTCCTTGTTATACACCCCACTTTGCCACTTTCTGAAAATGGAATGTGACAACATCCTATCTCGCGTTAGTGCCTTAGTGACTGTTCCTTTCATGCCGCTCGAAACAATATTGACGGTTGGGGTATACCCATCAAAAAGTAAGGTAGAAATAGGCGTTACACCACAACTAATACAAGTAACCCAAAACAGATATCCAGTATCAGTGACAAAATAATAGTACCAAACAGGACTGCCTAGCGGAACATACTGAATATCATACTTCTCAATGACCGATCGCCCTAGCCCTCGCTCTAACTCTTCAACAAACGCCCCCATGCTAAATTCTTGAAATCTAGATGCAGAGTTGTTATCAAGAGCTTCAACATATTTCCCTGAACTTGCTGTAAAAAACTTTGACTGCGCAACCGTTGCTATTCTTACTTGTGCAATCGCTTCTTCGTTCGCTAACTCCTTATAAAACGGGAAATAACCCGTCGCTTCTTCATACTCTTCGATGAGCCCAGTCCAATATTCTAAGTGCTCTAAACGAGCCAATTCTGCATCATGTTGGAAATCAACATTAGCCTGCCTTACAGACGTGCATGAGGCCATCAACCAAACCGCGACAATGATCGATAGCGCTTTGTATATTCCTAATCGATAAAACATTTCTGCATCCTTCACTTGAGCGACATTTAACGAGCACTTCTATACCTTTTAGCCAGTCTGATAATAATAAATCCATCGCATTCTCCCTCACATACCTAACGCCGCAATAACCCATTGTGTACGCGCTGTCGAGCTCATTGCCTTGTTAGCCGTATATTGTATATCGGTAGAAAAGAACCGGGCCCTCGGTACGCTCTAACTCCGCGCCAAAACGTTTATAAAATTCTTGACCACGAAGATTCCTTGCACTTGCATTCCATGATAGGTGAGATGCGGTCTAAATAGCACAGATCAATGCTGGTGCAGCCCTCTGATAGTTACGCACACAGGCTAGAAAATAAATATCCGTAGGGGTTATCAGGGTGACTGTCGATTAGTGAACCTAAATTTAACCTTACCATTGAAGCTCATTTTTTAAATTTACAGCTCTTTGTTTATCGATGTTCAGAACACCATCTTGCTGCAATAATAGAGCTCATAGGCCTGTAAGAGCTCAATATCCTCACCAGACTGAACACAAAGCAGCCAATTCAGCTTACTATCTCTATGTCGTGCCACTAAATGATATTTTTACATGCCAAACATCGACTTAAATTCCGACCTTGGTGAAAGCTTCGGCCCATGGCAAATGGGCGATGACACCAGCATGTTGGGTATTGTTAGTAGCGCCAACATCGCTTGTGGTGGTCATGCAAGTGATCCAGACACGATGTTCAAGACCATTCAACTAGCAGCTGAGAATGGTGTCAGTATTGGTGCACATCCAGGCTTTGCCGATAAAGCGGCATTCGGTCGGCGGCTATTGCCCATGAGCGCTGCTGAAGTGGAAAATTTAATAGCATCACAGGTGGGTGCATTAACCGGTATTGCTAATCTTGCAGGTGCGTCTGTTCGTTACGTAAAAGCACATGGTGCGCTAGCCAATTGGGCAGCGGCAACGCCTGGGATTGCTCAAGCCATTGCATCAGCCGTCAAAAAGACTGCACCCGACTGCGCCCTTCTCGCCATATCGGGAACCGAATTAGAAAAAGCAGGATTGCAGTACGAACTGGCAACCTACTCTGAAGTCTTCGCCGATCGTGCGTATCAAACTAATGGTCAGCTTGTGCCACGCAATGTTGAAGGCGCAGTTATCCATGACGCACAACAAGCCTGTGATCGGCTAATCCAGTTTTTAGAAACTGGAAATATGCCAACCATCGATGGTAATACAGTCAAATTAAAGGCAGAATCAATCTGCATACATGGTGACAACCCAGCAGCAGTGGCTATGGCAAAAACGATCAGACAGCAGCTAGAAAAAAATGGATACGCTGTTACACCCTTCGCAACCTGAGACCGGTTTTTTTTCATGTCAACTCATCACTACCCCAATCTTCGCCCTGTTGCCGACACGGGTGTATTAGTTGAATTCGGCGACAAAATAAACGATGCTATCCATCAACAAGCGTTAAGTTTTGATGCACTGGTTCGACAGGCAAATATCACCGGCCTAACAGAGTGTGTGCCAACCTACACTTGTGTACTTGTTGGTTACGACCCAATGCAAACGGATGCAGACTTAGTCTCTGAGCAACTCTCGAAGTATTTAGGCACCAAGCAAACAGACGCATTTAACCCAACTCACTGGCAAGTTCCAACCTGCTATGCAGAATCATTAGCGCCAGATTTAGCTCAGATGGCTGACCAGCTGAACCTTTCTACCGACGACATAATCCAACAACACTGTGCAGGACACTATAAGGTTTACATGTATGGTTTTGCGCCTGGTTATGCCTACTTAGGTGGCGTACCTGAAAAAATTCAAATACCCAGAAAGCAAGCGCCAGTGATGAATGTACCGCCGCAGACCGTAATGGTTGCAGGCGAACAAGCACTAATAACAACTCTGCCAATGCCAACGGGTTGGTGGCGCATTGGCATGACCACTTTCAAACCTTTGCAGCTAAACAGCGATGAGCCGTTCGTGTTCAATGTTGGTGACACTGTTGAGTTCATGGCAATGAACGAAGCCGACTTTCAACACTACAAGAACCAAGACTAACGCAGCTCATGCAAGCAACGCTAAAAGTGATACAAGTGGGGCCTTCCGTTAGCGTACAAGACGAAGGTCGATATGGGCACATGCGTTTTGGTGTCACCCGCTCAGGCGCGATGGACCGGGCAGCGCTCGGCTTTGCGAACGCAGCGCTAGGCAACCCTGCATCAAATCCTGCTCTAGAGATTTCTCTTGGTGGAATAACATTGGAGTGTGTAGAAGGTTCAGTCTCGGTTGCAATAGCTGGAGGCTCTTTTTCATCATTATTAAACGACGAAAAACTCCCCACTTGGGGCATGTGTACTCTCATAGCAGGCGATATTCTAAAAATCAGACCCGGTGCGTGGGGAAGCTGGTGTTATTTGGCTTTTGCAGGTCAACTTGATGCAGCACTGTGGCTAGACAGTTATTCAGTGCACCTGAATTCAGGTGTTTGCGGCAAACCACTGGTTCAGAACGATGAGGTGCGCATTCAAAATGCCTCGGTGAACACGAACGACATCACAAGCCTTGGCGAGCAAAGCGTAGCCGTACCATCGAATGACATTCGAGTTGTTGTTGGTCCTCAGGAGCGGTTTTTCAGCGATGAAACTTTGGATAAATTGTTGAGCAGTCAATTTACGATTTCAGCAGAATACGACCGTATGGGTATGCGCCTCAGCGGATGCACTCTGCCAATCAGTGCAGCTTTAAACATGCCATCTGAACCTATTTCGCGCGGGTCATTACAAGTGCCAGGGCACGGCGACCCTATTTGCTTGATGGCAGATCATCATACCGCCGGCGGCTATCCTAAAATTGCCACGGTAATTTCAGCTGATCAAGATGTACTATCGCAGCACCGCAGTGGAGATAAAATAAAATTTACGTCGGTGACCACGGCACAGGCGGTGCAGATTGCCCGCGCGAATGCATCCACGGTAAAACAGGCACTTGAATTTATGCTACAGAATAAAGTAAGTATTACGGAGAGGCTTTGGGCAAGCAATTTAATCAGTGGCGCATCCGACGGCAAAGATTAACTGCAGGCGTCACCAACGCCATTGTTATCGCTATCGAGCTGTAGGAAATTACTAACGGTCAAGCAATTGTCGAGAAAGTTCAAAACAAAATCTTGATCTGAATCTCGATCGTCGCGCTTATCACATGCATCACCAATACCGTCGTCATCAACATCAGACTGCAGTGGATTCGATACACTAACGCAGTTGTCGTTTCTGTTTTTAACGTCATCACCATCTAAATCAATAAGTTCCATTGGTACGAACTCAAACGCGCCAGCATCGCAGAATTTATCAAACTCATCACCGTTGTCCAGTCTCGGTATGTCTCTAGCATCATAGCGCAGGCACGACTCTCTTGGTACTAAGTTGCTAGCCAAACTCGAAGCAAGTATGGGCAGCGAAGGAACAAAACCTCCATACAAATCGAGCCTCCCAGAGAAGACAGAAGCAATGCCTGTTAACAGGCTGGTACCATCAAGTCCACAAGTTTCGTCGTCGACTAAGTTGTAGCCACTGTGCGCCAATGATAATGGTAGACCTTCCGTTGTTATGCAGTTGCCGCCTACATTGTTTGTAACCACTGAATTAAGCAGGGCAATCTTACTTCCACTGCGTGGTATCAGTGCTTTTATGCCACCGCCTTTACCCGCGTCAGACTGGTTGCCCCAGAACGTCAAATGATTTAATACGATCGTTGCAAACAGCGAATTTGAATAAAATCCACCACCACCCTGCGCAGCTTTGTTTGCGATAAAGCTTGTGTTGCTGATACGCACTTCGCCATTGCCCACATTCGACCATATCGCGCCGCCAAGCGCGCTTGCTTTATTTCCGTCGAATGTACTGCGCGTTACATTTAGATTGGTTACGTCGTGATCTGCGTGAATCGCACCACCTTGATCAGCCGAATTACCCAAAAAATAACTATGTGCAACAAACAAACTTGCACCAGGCTTACTCGCAATCGCACCACCGTGGGTTATTTGTGCCTCTTCATTAATAAACGCTTCGTTATTAGCAAAAAAACTTTTTGATATTTCCAATGCTTTTGTATGACTGATTGCGCCACCCGATGTATTACCCATTGAGTGGTTATTGATAAAGCGTGAATCGATGATAATGGTTTTACGGTCAGTCAGTAGAGCACCACCACCGCCTCCATCAGCAATCAGATCTGCATCCTTTAAGAAACCGTTTCTGAACTGCATACCTTCTATTCGAATTATTTTGCCCTCATTTTCAATAAAATAAGGCACTTCCACTAACCGTAGAAGCCGAAAGTAATCAGCCTCGTCTACCCTTACCAGCGAGCCGTTACGTAAGATTAAACCTCGCCCCTCATCGGGTTCTAAAATTAATTCTTTTTCGAGTGTTAATGTCTGCCCGTTAAGATCGATAACATCATCTTGCAGGTTGCCACTCGCCACCTCAAACGCCGCTACGAGTTCATCTGTCGTTGTGGGATTAAAAGTTTCCGCGATTGCTAAATTTTGCGCGCACAGTAAGATCAGGCCTGCAAGAGCAAGCATCTTCGACGTTGAGGCTAGGCGTTGCGCGCTAGCGATAAACGTGTTCTGTAGAGTCCAAACCGGCATGGGTCAATCTGTTATCTTCAGTTGATTTAACGACCGCGAGTATTGCATAGGCTTTCACACTATTTCGTGGGCTCAGTTACCACTTCTCGCAAGCAATTGTTACTTGGATTAGGGAACTTCCCGTTTTGTCGACAAAAGCTCGAATATGACGTGGCAGGCAGTGCGCAAACACCTGCCAGAACGCCATAGTTACCGCATTCAGCCACTCGCACAACAACTCGAACTACTGCGGAAACAGCCCCGTGGACAGGTATCTGTCGCCTCTATCGCACGCAATGGTGACCACCACGGCATTTTCCAACTCATCGAGCATACGAAGCGCGGCCACCATAGCGCCACCAGTTGATACGCCAGACATAATGCCTTCTTGACTGGCCAGTTGCCTAGCCATTTCTTCAGCATCGGACTGGCTCACATCCATGATGCGATCAACGCGATCGGGTTCATAGATTTTTGGCAAATAAGCTGCTGGCCAGCGACGAATTCCGGCTATGCTCGAGCCATCTTCTGGTTGCACACCGATAATTTGAATATTCGAATTTTTCTCTTTTAAATACCGAGAAACACCCATGATGGTACCGGTAGTCCCCATGGAACTCACAAAATGAGTGATGGTGCCGCCGGTTGCATCCCAGAGCTCGGGGCCAGTTGTTTTGTAATGTGCAGCCGGGTTATCGGGATTTGCAAATTGATCAAGCACCACTCCTTCGCCGTTTGCTTGCATAGCCAGTGCTTTATCACGAGCGAACTCCATGCCTTGGTCTTCAGTAACCAGCACGAGCTCTGCGCCATAGGCACGCATTGACGCACGACGTTCTTGAGTCATGTTGTCAGGCATCAGTAGACGAAGACGATACCCCATCGAAGCTGCAACCATCGCCAGCGCTATACCAGTGTTGCCGCTAGTTGCTTCGATTAAAAGATCACCTGGCTTGATGGTGCCGCGAGCTTCAGCTTGACGAATCATGTTAGCTGCAGGACGATCTTTAACTGAGCCTGCAGGATTATCCCCTTCAAGCTTACTAAAAACGCGATTATTATTTGCGTTTATAGCCAACCGCTGTATGGGCACCAAACGAGTGTTGCCGACTTGTTCAATCAGTGTTGGTATTTGCATGGTTCACCAATGGTTGTCTGTTTATAAAGTGTTGCTATAGGTATTAACAATTTGCTGCACTTGTGTATCCACTGTTAGCGTATCGCAACTCACCTTGTTCAGCTTATCCATGCTGCGAATCCAAGTTATCTGTCTTTTAGCCAATTGACGAGTAGCGGTCTCAGCTTTAACTGTCATTGTGGCGTGGTCTAGTTCACCTTGAAGATGTTGCCATGCTTGTCGATACCCGACACTGCGCATTGAGGGCAAATCGGCATGCAACGAATACGTCTCCATCAGACCACGAAGTTCATCAAGAAAACCAGCTTCAAGCATTAAACCAAAGCGTTGGCTGATTCTTTCATGCAACCACGCACGTGAATCCGGTACCAGCGCAAACTTTACAGGCGGCACTGATAATAAAGACTGAGTATTTTTCTGTAACTCTGATAGCGGTTGCCCAGTGATCTGAAACACCTCAAGTGCTCGTTGCAATCGTTGTGGATCATTGGGATGAATTCGCTGGGCTGCCACCGGGTCGATATTGTTCAGTTTTTCATGCATAGCAGGCCAACCAATGTTGTCAGCCTCCAAGCTGATTGCTTGTCGAATACCAGGGTCTGCATTGGGCAACGGTGCAATGCCTTTTTCGAGCGCATTGAAATACAACATGGTGCCACCCGTTAACAATGCAAGTTTGCCACGCGATTCAATCTCTTTTATTGAAGCTAATGCATCATCGCAAAAACGCGCAACCGAATAAGCACAGTCTGGATCACAAACATCGATTAAGTGATGAACAATTCCAGCTCGTTCCTGCACATCAGGTTTAGCTGTACCAATGTCCATCTGTTTATAGACAAGCGCAGAATCGACACTGACAATTTCCGCATTTAGCTGCTGCGCTACTTGTATGGAGCAGGCTGTTTTTCCACAAGCCGTTGGCCCTAGTAAAAAAACAACAGGAGACTGACTCACAGCTTATCTGCCCCGCAAGAATAAAGCATCGAGTGATTGCATATCAAGCTGTGTCCACGTTGGACGGCCATGATTGCACTGCCCACTATTCGGAGTTGATTCTATTTGCCGAAGTAGCGCATTCATTTCAATGACGGTTAAAATACGATTAGCGCGTACCGAGCCATGGCAAGCCATCGACGACAATACCGCATCTATCGCCTGCTTTATACGTTCGCTGGTACCGTACTCTGTCATGTCTGAAAGAACATCTTTTAACAAGGCGGAGCAATCTGCATGGCCAAGCATAACCGGCACCTCACGAACACGAACCTCCTCTAAACCTAAACGATCAACATTAAGACCTAAGTCTTTAAGACATTGAGATTGAAGCTCGCAACAATCAGCCTCGGCCTCACTGACCGATACGCTAATGGGAACGAGTAAGGCTTGCGTTTTTATATTACCTTCGTTGTATTCTAGCTTGAGCCGCTCATAAGTTATACGTTCGTGTGCTGCATGCGCATCGACAATAATCAGCCCCTTTGCGTTTTGCGCCAATACATAAACACCGTGTAAATGCGCTAAGGCAAAACCGAGTGGAGGTGCCTTCGTATCATCCTGTGCGTCGTGCATGGCATTATCTTCGCCTAGTGCCGCTGCTGAATTTCGTGCATAGGGGTCAATGGGTTTTGGCGCATTAGGGTTAGTGGCGCCTAGGCGTGACATACCTTCGAACTGTTCTCGCACGCCCAATGGAATAGACGATTGATATGGCGCTGCGCCATGCCCAAACTGACCGCTTGAACTAGAGCCAAGAGTTGCACCATTGGCACTAGAAAATTGCGCCGATGAACCTGCAGAAAAACCAGAACCAGGCTCTGCACCTTCAAAAGCCAAAGCACCTTCAACCCCTGCAACATCAGCTGGAGTCACCGTTGCCAGAAAAGCTTTTAACGAACGTCGAATAAAGCTATGCACTAATTGCGAATCGCGAAAACGAACTTCTTGTTTTCCTGGATGTACGTTGACATCGACAGCCCGTGGGTCCATTTCTAAAAATAAAACGAACGCTGGAAATCGTTGATGATAGATAAGATCGCTATAAGCTTGTTTAACCGCATGTGCAATAACCTTATCCTTCACCATCCGATTATTCACATAAAAGTATTGCATATCGGCTTGGCTACGCGAAAAACTCGGGTCGGCAACCCATCCGCGCAAATACAGTTGGGAACCGTCTACGACTGGCCCTTCAATCTCAACGACTCTTGCAGCTTCACCAAACGGCTTGCCTAATATTCGAGTAATACGTGTATTGCGTAATGGCTGCGAATCCGCCGCCTTGCATTCAAATGTTGCTTTGCTATTGTGCGTCATAGTAAACGCGCAGTGGCTGTTCGCCATGGCTAACGTTTTAACCACAGCCTCACAACGACTGTACTCCGTTCTTGGTGTGCGCATAAATTTGCGTCTGGCAGGCACGTTGTAAAACAGACTTCGCACATCCACGGTTGTACCAGCTGGATGCGGTGCTGGCTCTTTCTCCAATGTACCGTCATGTCGATAGCGCAATAGCCAAGCAGTTTCGGCATCGTGTGTTTTCGAGCTTAACGTTAGGCGGGAAACCGATGCAATACTCGGCAGCGCCTCACCGCGAAAACCCATCGTACCGACCGACTCAAGATCAGACATTGAAGTGATCTTGCTCGTTGCATGACGACTCAACGCCAACTCAAGCTCATCGGCCGCAATACCACGTCCATCATCCCGAACTCGTATACGTTCGAGCCCACCTTGCTCTATGTCGACTTGACAGCGCGTGGCACCAGCGTCAAGACTATTTTCGACTAACTCTTTGACGATGGATGCTGGGCGCTCGATAACTTCACCAGCGGCGATCTGGTTGATCAGGTGTTCTGGCAATTGGCGAATAGACATGCGGGCGTGACCGGCTTTCAAGACGCCCTATTATGCTTCATTTACACGTACGGCTGGGCAATCCACTCGATGCAACTGCACCAAATTTAGCCACTCGTGGAAGCGTTGCGCTGACTATGGTAGTTTCCAGCTAATAGTCTTAAACGTTGGTCTTTTACGGAGCGTGTTGTGAGCATCAATTTTACCCACCAGGTTAACGCCTTGCCTGCCAGCGTCCCATTCGTCGGACCTGAAACCCTAGAAAGACAAAGTGGACAACCGTTCTGCGCACGAATTGGCGCGAACGAGAGTGCTTTTGGTATCTCCCCGGCAGCGCAGAACGCGATGGCTGACTCGCTTGGGATCAGCGGCTGTAGCTGGTACGGCGACCCAGAAAACCACGAGCTGCGCGCCGCTCTAGCCAAACACCACAATATCGACATGGACTGTATTTGTGTGGACTCTGGTATCGACTCACTACTCGGCTTAACCGTACGTATGCTGATGGAAGCTGGGCAGAATGTGGTTACCTCTGAAGGTGCTTATCCGACATTTAATTACCATGTAAATGGTTTTGGTGGCGTGTTGAAAACCGTGCCGTACGTCAACAATCACGAAGACCCGGCCAGCTTGCTCGAAGCTGGTGCTAAACAGCAAGCCTGTCTGATTTACTTTGCAAATCCAGATAACCCGATGGGCAGCTGGCATGGCGCTGATGTGGTCTCAGACATGATCGCCAATGTACCAAAGGGAAGCACGCTGTTACTCGACGAAGCTTATGTAGAATTTGCCGAACAAGGCACGGCACCTCCCATCGACACGACTAACACCCAAGTCATCCGGTATCGGACGTTTTCAAAAGCCTACGGCATGGCAGGCATGCGCATCGGATACGCGATTGCACACCCAGAAATAATTACGGGCTTTAACAAAATTAGAAACCACTTTGGCGTAAACAAGCTTGCGCAGATCGCCGCACTTGCCTCTTTGAACGATGCAACGTTTTTAGCGTCAGTGACAGAGCGCGTTAAAGCTGGCCGAGAACGTATTTACGCGTTCGCCCAGCAACACAACTTGGAGTACCTACCTTCGGCTACGAACTTCGTCGCAGTCGATATGCAAAAGAGCGAGCGTGCAATTAGCTTGTTGGCTGAATTAAACAAACAAGGTGTGTTTATTCGTATGCCTGGTGTGAGTCCGTTGAATCGGTTTATTCGTGTGGGCATTGGGACTGAGGCTGAGCATGAATATTTTGTTGAGCAATTCGAAAAGCTCTTGTAGTGAAAAGACTTTAAATCTATTTGGGTAAGGTAAATCTAGATAGTTGATATAGCACCCAGTGCCACGCCTGTTCGCCATGTGTGGTTACGTGAGAACATGCAAACCATTGGCTTACGACTCCAAAAAAGCTTTAATGTTGAGCCTGCTATACTATTAATTAGCGTTAAGGCTAGTAGTAAGCAGACGTACAAAATGATGATATTTTGGTCTGCTTCTTCGTCGCAAACGGCCCAGAACGGACCCTCTTAGGGGCTTCTCAATCAATCCAGTTCTGATATTTTGATTGTTTTACGGATATTTAAGGTTTTCACAGAATTTCAGTGTCCTACTCCATGTTAAGCACAGTAGAATAGGCTTTTGCCTATCAAACGTAATTTTAATTGGTGGAGAACTCTATGACTACAGCCAAAAAATCTGCAAGTGAGTTAATAGATCAGTTGCCTGAGGAAGCGACGTGGGATGACATCATGTATGAACTCTACGTGAAACAGAAAATAGAAACAGGGATACAGGCTGTATCCGAAGGACGAGTCACTTCTCACGAAAATATTAAGACTAGACTGCTACAGCGTAAGCGCCTTGCATCGTGAAAATAGTTTGATCGGAATCATCCGAGTTTGATCTAGATGATCTCTACGACTACATAGCGAAAGACTCACCGATTTATGCTGAACAATTTATAGATCGAATACTCGAAGAAGTTGGTAAGTTAGCACTATCGCCTCGTATCGGAAGAATAGTTCCTGAGACACAACGCGATGATATACGCGAAAGAATATTACAAAGCCAACGAATAATATATCTGATCGATGACACCAACCAGATAATCAGCATACTTGCTCTGATTCACGTTCGCAGGAGCATTGTCGGAGATGAGTATTTACCATCGAGCTAGATCGAATAAAGCAATCATAGCTGGCAAGCGAATATCCTGTAATTTTCGGCCCTTACCAAAATCTGACATTCGTTTACTAACTGTGCGAATGTCCGCTATGTGGAAATAATTAGTAAAGGCCAGTCTCACGAGTTGCAGCCATTCTGAATTATTGATAGTTTTAACTAACCACGACTCGCATGCAAAATAGTCCCTTCTGGTGCTCGCCGTTGTAAATACCCAGTAATACCTTTTTGAATAGCGACCGCCAACTTCTCTTGAAAAGCGGGGCTATTCAATTTGCGTTCTTCTTTCAAGTTCGAAATGAATGCAGTCTCTATAAGCACCGACGGAATGTCTGGCGACTTCAGCACAGCAAAGTTTGCTTGCTCAACCGATGGCTTATGCACTGCACCCACTTTCTTAAGTTCTGCTAAAACATCGCCACCAACTTCCATACTCGACTCCAGCGTACTGTTCTGTGCAAGATCAAGCAGTGTCGATTTTAGATCTTCACTTAATCCATCGAGTGCAACATCATCAAACAAAATGGCAGCCTCGTTCTCTTTGTTAGCCAGCCACTGGGCAGCCTCAGAACTCGCACCTTTCAATGACAACGCATAAACCGAACTTCCATGTGCAGCTTTTCGTTTGAAAGCATCTGCATGAATGGATACAAAGAGATCGGCATGTTTTGATCGAGCAACACGTATGCGTTCACGCAAAGCAACATAAGCATCTTTGTCGCGAATCATCACTGGAGTGATACCCGTTTGTTTCTCCAATCGTTTATAAAGTCTGCGAGCCACTTTTAAAGTAATGTCTTTTTCGCGTGTTGAACGCTGACCAATCGCACCAGGATCCTTTCCTCCATGACCAGCATCGATCGCAACCACTAAGTTGCGCAGTCCTGTTTTCTCTGTTATCCGCGCTTTGTAGTCTGCGAGTTCAGGGTTACCTTTTACGCCAAGATCAACAATCAATCGTTGACCATTTTGGCGCGGAATAAAACGAAACGATGGGGCCACAGGCCGGTACAAATCGACAACAACACGCAACTTGTCGCCTTCATGCACACCAAAACGTAAACCCTTGACGGCACCCTGAGAGAATTGTTGCGGTGCAATGGATTCAGCCATTTGTGTATTAGGCAAATCAATCACCAGCCGATCGGGATTACTAAGCGTGAAAAGCTTTGCATCTTGTGCCGAACTGCTTAGGTCAAAATGCAACATGACATTATCTTGTTGCACCATTCGAAAACCAGACAGGAAAAAGCTGGCACTGGCTCGTACACTGTGACCTGCAAGCAACACTGAGCCACTCATCAATTGTATGAGTCTTCGTCGCGCTAAATCTGCACTGTTTCCCATTTTCCCCTCGCCTGCAAACTGTATTGTCGAAACCAAGCGGCACGCTCAAACCAAGCAGCCGACCAAAGCTCCCGCAGATTAAAGCATAGTGGAGTTTTTAGAATTTCCAAGTGAGATTTAGTACAGAAAACTGAAACCAATCAATACCGCAATGACCGGCTGATCAGACGCAGATCAAGCTATGAAGCCGAGCGAGTCGGCGATTTTTCGATGACAACAGAACGACCATGATCTGCATACAGAATTGTGACGGCAAGCGTTACTTTTGGCAACAGCCCAGCGCCCTTATCTGGCCACTCAATGACTAACAAATCACTATTAGCAACAATGTCGTCGAAACCTAAGTAATGAAGCTCTTCCGGATCATTTAAACGGTAAAGATCAAGATGCGCAATTTTCCAACCACCAACGTTGTATTCCTCTACCAACGTGTAAGTCGGGCTCTTGACGGCACCAACATGCCCTAGCGAGCGAATGATCGATCTGGCCAGCACGCTCTTTCCTGCACCAAGGTCTCCTGTGAGTGTCATTACACAAGGCTTATCCAAACTCTCAGCAATCGCTTTTCCAAGCACACTCATATCTGCTTCGGTTGCAACACTATGTGACTGAACTTCTGGTTTGTTTTCAACCACGGCTCAGCTCCAAATGCGCCTTCTCCCAGTCCGAACCCAACGGTGCACGCACTTCCACAGCATCGCCCTGCCACTGAAACTGCATACACTCTGAATGCAAATACAACCGACCAAGACCCCGGCGCTTATATGTTGCATTATTCGCGTTGGACCCGTAACGCGTATCACCAATGACTGCATGACCACAATGTTTGGCATGCACCCGGATTTGATGGGTTCGACCCGTTTCTATTTCAATACGCATGAATGATGCATCTTTATATTGGGTTTCGCAGCTAAAATGGGAGACCGCAGTTTGCCCTTCAGCACTGACGATCACGCGCCGCTCACCTGCATGCTCTTTGTTTTTCTCCAACGGCGCATCAACGGTTTTGTTTCCATCGACCCACACACCATCGACTAACGCATTGTAAAACTTACGAATCTTGCGCTCTCGAAACAAGTTTTGCATAGCGCGACAAATACCAGGATTACGAGCAACCAACAAACAGCCGCTGGTACCGCGGTCGAGTCGATGCACCAACTCAAGCTCAGGCTCACCGCGTGCCTGCCGCAAGGCATCAATTGCCCCAAAAGCGAGCCCGCTCCCACCATGCACTGCCAATCCTTGTGGCTTATTCAAAACCAAGAAATCATCTCGCTCCACAACCACAGCTTCCGCCACCGCCTTGGCAAGTGCATCAGGCACAGAAACATCGCCCGCTTTTTTCAATTGCATTGGCGGAATTCTGACCACATCACCTGTGACGAGCTTACGAGTCGGCTTCACTCGACCACCATTCACCCGCACACGCCCTTTGCGAATGACGTGATAAATATGGCTTCGTGGCACTCCAGGTGCGCGCCGAATGAGATAGTTGTCAATCCGTTGACCCTCCTCACCAGCACCCACTTCGACCATACGCACCCCGGTGGCCGTGTTATCGCTATTTTGCATGAATGTTGCTTCGCATAAAATACACTGGAAATATACAGTTCAGGCGCCTAAGCAATTGCTCTAATGCCCCACCACTGCTATATTACAGAATCGGTTGCATTACGGACCACAACCTTCGAATGACGGCTCGTGGAACCCAATCGACGCATCAACTGACGAATTCTCCCAAAAACAATTATTAGGGGCCTCACGTCAGGCACAAACAGTTTGAACACCGGCCGGCAACTTAGAAGTTAAAAGTGGTCCGCCCGGACGAAGTTAATTGAGAAGCCAAATCTGCGCACTAAGTGGCGCGTGCTTCCACAACCTAAAATAATTCGGACAATCCCGACCAACTCAATCATGACGTTCGCGATATTCACAATACTGGCTTTACTTGGCGCCTGGTGCTTGCACCCAGCCCGCACAGAGCCTGAGCGCGCGCGCATCAGAGTCAACAGGAAATCCGAACCGGATCTCTACCTACATGAAAAGAATGCTAATAAACGCGACTCACGAAGAAGAGTTGCGAGTAGCCATCGTCGATGGCCAGCGGCTTGTCGACCTCGATATTGAAAGCAAAAATCGAGAACAAAAAAAATCCAACATATATAAAGCAAAAATCACTCGGGTTGAACCCAGCTTAGAAGCCGCATTCGTAGATTACGGCGCTGAACGCCACGGCTTTCTTCCTTTCAAGGAAATTGCGCGCGAGTACATTAACGACAAAGGCAAGAAAAACGACAACGGACGACCTAATGTTCGCGATGGCATCAAAGAAGGCCAGGAAATTGTTGTTCAAATAGAAAAAGAAGAGCGCAGCAACAAAGGCGCAGCCCTCACTACTTTTATCAGCCTCGCTGGTCGGTTTCTCGTTCTAATGCCAAACAACCCTCGAGCTGGTGGGGTATCTCGCCGTATCGAAGGTGACGATCGAAACGAACTCAAAGCGGCTATGGCTGATGTGACCGTACCAGATGGCATGGGCACCATCGTGAGAACGGCGGGTGTCGGCAGAACCACAGAAGAGCTGCAATGGGATTTAGACTACCAAGCAGAAATCTGGAACGCCATTCAAGAAGCCTCCACTAAAGGCAGCGCACCGTTTCTGGTTTATCAAGAAAGCAACATTATTGTTCGAGCTTTGCGCGATTACTTCCGCAGCGACATCGGTGAAATAATTGCTGACGAACAAGCCACTTTTGACCAGTCATCTGAATTCATCAAGATGTACATGCCGCAAAATCATCGCAAACTTAAGTTACATACTGATGATGTGCCATTGTTCAATCGCTATCAAATTGAATCACAAATTGAATCTGCGTTCCGACGTGAAGTCCGACTGCCTTCTGGCGGTGCATTAGTCATCGATCATACGGAAGCGCTTATCTCTATCGATATCAACTCGGCCCGAGCAACCAAGGGTCATGACATCGAAGAGACGGCGACCAACACAAACTTAGAAGCTGCCGACGAAGTCGCTCGGCAGTTGCGTCTGCGTGATCTAGGCGGCCTGGTTGTTATTGACTTCATCGATATGATGTCAAATAAACACCAACGCGCTGTTGAGAACCGATTGCGTGACGCGCTAAAACAAGATCGTGCACGTGTTCAAGTGGGTCGGATTTCGCGATTTGGTCTATTGGAAATGTCACGTCAACGCCTACGCCCATCATTAGGTGAGACCAGTGAAAACGTCTGTCCTCGTTGCCAAGGGCACGGCACTGTTCGTGGCATTGAGTCCACTGCTCTTTCTATATTGCGCCTTCTCGAAGAAGAGTCAATGAAAGACAACACGGGTCGTGTTCTAGCCGAAGTGCCGGTTGAAGTCTCAACCTACTTGCTTAATGAAAAACGCACTAGCATCGGTGAGATCGAAGCACGTAACGATGTCACATTGTTGATTGTTGCCAATCCTAATTTACAAACACCGAACTACACGCTTGAACGTATCCGTGGCAGTGAAGCTGCTGATCACAATTCAAACAAGCTCAAAAGTTATGAGCTTCAAACCGATGGTGAAGACACTTATTCTCCAGCCGATCCACGGATTGAAAAACCAGCAGAAAAAGCCGCAGTGAGCACGGTGGTACCTGATGGACCAGCTCCAACTCGTCGTGAAGCGCCTAAACCTGCAGCGGCAGAAAAAGCCGGCATCAGTCGCTTTTTTGGTGCTGTTAGTTCAATGTTTGGTGTAACGCCAAGCACAGAAGAACCCGTCACTGAAGAAGTTGGAGCGACTGACACCAAAGGCCGGTCATCAAACTCGCGTAATGCAAAATCCGGCCAACGCCGTGGTCGCAATGACAACAACGGCAATGAGCGAAATTCTCGCCAAGGCAACAAGAAAACCGCCTCAAGAGGCAAAAAACGCAGTGCTAAAAAAGACGACGATGCTCAGTCAAACGACAATCAAACACAGTCCGAGGGTAAGGCTCGTGGCGGTCGTGGGCGTGGACGCGGTCGCAATCAGAACCAAGAACAAGTTGCAGCGGACAGTGTCGACGAGAACAACACACAGAACGCCAGCTCAGACGATGAAAAACAAGAGCAGCCAAAACGATCGCGCGGCCGTCGCCCTGCTCGCGGACGAAATCGAAACAACGAACAGCAAGCCACTGAGACAGACGCGAACAGCGAAACTGACAATACGGATTCGGACAACAGTATCAAGGCAAACAACCGAAATCGTAGACCTGCTCGAGGTTCTTCTCGCGGCGCGGCAAAAGCGGCAACGGACGCTAACGGTAACGCGATAGAGCCCAATGGTAATGTCATTCCACCAGATCCAGTTGTAGAAGATGATGCTAACGGCAATGTGGTTCCTCAAGCTAAATCGGACAATGACGAAGCTTCGAATAGCGCCCGTCGACGTCGTGGGCCAGGTCGTCGACGTCAACGCGTAAACAGTAAAGCAGAATCTACTGACACAGCAGCTGCAGCTAACGATGCATCAGCTAGTAATGACGATTCGTCTGCAAAGACAAGCTCTGCAAACGATCATCGTTCATCTAGCCACGCAAGCTCTGCCAGTAATGACGATTCGTCTGCTAAGACTAGCTCTGCGAACGACCATCGCTCAACCGGCCAGTCAGGCTCTGCCAGTAATGACGATTCGTCTGCTAAGACAAGCTCTGCGAGCGACCATCGTTCAACTAGACCGTCAACTGCGACCAGTGATGACAGTTCGTCTTCGAAGACAAACACTACGAGCGAAAATAAAACGTCTGGAAATGATGCTTCTACAGAAACTAGGTCATCGGCATCTTTCGGCAGTCGACCAGCAGCAGGACGCACAGCTCAGCCAAAAAGCAATGATGCGAGTGCAACGGCATCGGTGACAACGCCGCCTGTAGCGCCTAAACCCGAAACTGCAAAGGTATCAACGCCACCTGTATCGCCAAAACCTGCAGCAGCTTCTTTATCGACGGCAACAGCCGCAACGCCTTCAGCTACAACCGCCGACAGCAGCGCAGCAAACGGTGATAGTCAAAAAGTGTCTCAACGACAACCCAGTCAGCTGAAAAGCTCTGTGCGCTCATTGGCCAATAAAGACGACAGTAGCGCTAACACCAAAAGCGGCGGTGGCGGGCTGTCTTTTGCATCCAAAAAGGTTGTCGATGTCAGCGCTACAAAAGATGATGTCAACAAGAAAACCGCTCCACCTGAAACGTCGAACGACTAAGCTTGTCGAGAGGTTTAACTTAAACGAAAATGTACAACTCCGGGTTGATATGAACCCGGAGTCAAAAACTGTTAGCTACAAAATCAACCTGACGGCAATGCATATTGATCGTTAAGCTTCTGTACAAAATCAGAGGCTTCTTCCAGAACATCACCAACTTCTTGTCGACTTTTTTTAGTCCAGCCAATAGGTGACGTCTTAAAAAGACTACGAAAAAAACGCGTGTTCTTTGCAAAAGCCGATTTATAGCTGGCGTCTTCTGTGCCGTCCATTTTTTTGATCATGTAGTTTGCTACTCTTGATCTAATAAAAAAGTGTATCGCGGCGCCAAGCACTGCGATTACAGCAATACTGCCAAACATCGTCACTGGATTTGAAAACAGGCTAAGCGTAAAAGTAAACAGCGATCCAATCGCGCCAAATAATATAGAAGCACCGATTACTAAAGTCGCCATACCAGCAAAAGCCAATAGATCGAACCGAAGGACTCTTGCTCTCCACAATTTTTTTAGTCTGGTTATTGCCGGAATCGCTTTGTCTCGAATTGCATAAGCATTCGATTCCATTGCGCCAACTATTCGGTATGCGCGCTCGGCTTCGACCTGCCCTATCCTAGCTTCAATCTCACTCATGTCAGCAGCACGCTTGGTTTCAAACCGTGCGCGCGCAGTGTCGTTTTCAATAGGTGGGGCAATTTCTTTATTGTATATTGTGTAAAAGCGACCTGCTGTGAGACCCTTCTGCGACAAAGCACGTTGCCACGCACCGACAATCTCTTCGGTGTTGTCCTCTCTGGCAGCCGTATCCATCTGATTCAGTACAAACAGAAATTTGTTGCTATCAGATCGATTGATCGTATTGCCAACCAAATGTGTCAACGTATCTTGCATGGCGCCAGGTTCCGGGTGGCGCGCATCAAAAAACACGAGCACTAAATCCGATAAATCCATGATGTGATCAGTCAACCTCAATGTGGCTGTGCGCTGATCATCAGCATCGAAGCCGGGAGAATCGATCAAAATCTTACCGCGCAAAACTGGTGAATCGGTCACTTTCAATTGCAAATACGCATCAATTCGACGACCTTCGCCCTCAGACACTTTTTCAATTTCATTGCTTATGCGATAAAAAGGAAATCTCATATCCGCATCCAAGGCAAGCCCAGGCAGCACTCGATCGGTGTTGTTTTGACCAAAACAGACCACCGTGAATTTATCATCCACCGCTTGGTTACCTGTTTTCTGCAAAGGCTTACCTAGGTAACTGTTTATGAACGAAGACTTACCTGCCGAGAACACACCCAGTATGGACACGAGCGGCCACCAAGGAATCTGCATGGCGTAAGAGTCATCGGTTTTTAGCAACCCTGTACTGTAGCCGATTCGATCTAATTTTTGATAACCACCGATCGCTTCAAGCAACACTGGATTTTCTCGCTCTAGGTGTTGCTTAAGGCTACTAAAGCGTTTGACTATTGATTTGTCCGCGCGTGCCATAGGACTCTGGAATCTCGGCTAGAAGTGGTAAGATAAATGACGGTTTAGGGTATTTGCACTGATTCACTTGGTATCCAGCATTCCGTAAAATACCGGTGGAATCTGGGGTACCCGCTTAATTTTAGCAGCTAGTGGGTAGTGCTGTTCCAATATCAGGCCAATTGCCTGAATTGAAATGTTTAAGTTGGAGTTCAACAAACCATACGGTTCTAACTGGAGGTGGTGCTGATGCTTGGAATTATCATACTAGTCTTAGCGATAGTTGCAGCGTACTTTATCTACAAAGGTCTTTGCGCTCGTCACGTCGCCCGCTGTCAGCACGACAGCCGAACCTCAGAACATGTGCCTGACAACTTGTTAGAGAAAAATGGACAAGACGGCGCCTACAATGCTGTTTTCAATGAAAGTGCAAACACGGGCCAATCGTTACCTTCGGTACCCGTACCACACGATAGTCCATCGCTTCTCTATGCCGATCGCAAAGATTCAGTAGACGTAAACAGTAACCAAGCTCAATATTCTGACGTGCGCATGACCAGAGCAGAAAATCTGCCTATCAACGAATCTCTCGGCAATGCAGATACTCTGGATCTGACTGCTGAAACCGCAACACTCAGCAGTGAAGAAGTTGGCGTACCAGCCAACAACAGCGACTATATACAACCGAAACATGATGAACACACGCAGTCTGCGTTTGAAACTGATGCTTTTAAATCAGATGGAAACGTTGCTGCTAACGCTCAAGTACATGAGCAGCAATCTGCAATTCAAGCAACAGGCGACAACAATAACCATAACAACAACATCGCTAGCACAACAATAGCTGCTGGTGCGATGGCAGCTGGAGTAGCAGGAGCTGCAGTTACGTCCAATCTAGTTGGCGAATCAAATGCATCGCCGCACATACACGGCAACCTCAGTAACCATGAATCTGGTCATTCCGTGAACGAAGGAATCGACCTCGAACTGGGTGACAACACAGGCAATGCTGCGCAAGATCTCGATGATGATCATGATGAGTTACTCGATTTTGGCGATCTAACAGCAGACATAAGCGAGATGCTCAAAGAGTTAAACCTGCGCGAGTCAGACTCGCCACGACTCGAAATTAATGAAGCTGAGTATCAGCAATTAAAAACTGGGGAACCCGGTGAAGTCAAACCTGAAAAAATCGAAAATGTCGCTGGCAAACTTCGAAATATGTTGCAGTAATTTATGCCGGTAAGAATTTTTCGATCACTGGTCGATTCACGCAATGTACACACTATTCGAGGTGATTTCTTTGCGATTGTCGGTTTTATAGGGCTCATTTGGATTGTTTTCGTATTCGATCGCTTCATGCAATTGGAGCAATATGGGCTGGTACCTAGAAGCGTGCGCGGACTCATTGGCATTGTAGCAATGCCATTTTTGCACAGTGACCTATCCCACATTGTCAGCAACACCATTCCACTTGCCGTAACGCTTTTTTTACTGGCAGGCTCAAGAGCCAACAGTGGTGCTATAGTGGTACTGATCACGCTACTAGCGGGTTTTGGTCTGTGGCTTTTCGGGCGAGAAGCGCTGCATATTGGGGCAAGTGGATTAGTTTTTGGACTTATCGCGTTTCACATTTGTTCTGGTATATTCGAACGCCGCATCAAATCTATCCTGATCGCTTTTCTCATTGGTGGCCTGTATGCCGGCACGTTATTCAATGGGGTTATGCCTTTTCAACACGGTGTGTCATGGGAAGGACATCTAATTGGTGCAGTAGCAGGTGCATTGGTTGCACTTATCACTGCAAAAATGTTGGTCGACCCAAACACCAAGGCGCAACAACGATATCCTAATGGTGAAATTTAAAGTTTTTAATGTCTGATTCAACTGCACCGCAAAAATTCTCCGGCAACTTTACTCAACAAGAAGCAATAAGCGATGAAGCCATAGAGGCAGCCGTAGCGGTTATGCGCAGCGGCCGATTGCATCGCTACAACGTTGCAGAACCTGGCGAGTTGTCTGAAACAGCATTGCTCGAAACTGAGTTTGCGGCGTATCAAGGCACACGATATGCACTGGCGCTCGCATCAGGCGGCTACGCTATGCAGACAGCATTGCGTGCCATCGACATACAACCAGGTGAACCCGTACTCACAAATTCCTTCACGCTGTCTCCTGTTCCAGGTGCTATCGATGCAGCTGGTGGCAAGCCGGTACTCATTGAGACTACAAGCGACTTGGTTATTGATCTTGAGCATCTCGAAGCGGTTGCTCGCCAAAGCAAGCCACGCATACTCATGCTCTCGCATATGCGTGGTCATATTGTGGATATGGATGCTATCAGTGCTTTAGCCAAAGAGCTGGGCATTACAGTAATTGAAGATTGCGCACACACCATGGGCGCAACCTTTGCAGGCGTGAAAAGCGGATGTCATGGCGATATCGCATGTTTTAGTACACAAACTTATAAGCATATAAATTCAGGTGAAGGCGGCTTTTTAACCACAAACAACGATCAACTCATGGCAAAATCGATTGTGTTATCGGGCTCATACATGCTGTATGAACGGCACGATGCAGCGCCACCAAGTGAAGCCTTTAAAAATATCAGGCTTCAAACTCCCAATTGCAGTGGTCGCATGGACAACCTCCGAGCCGCCATACTAAGACCACAGCTACGAACCTTAGACAAGAACTGCGAGCGCTGGAATAAGCGATTTAATCGTATTATAAATACGCTCAAAACTTGCAATGCCATTGGCCTAGCCCAACAACATCCGCAAGCAAACGAAGTCTCTAGTTCTTTTCAATTCTCTATTCCAGATTTTGATGACGCTCAAAACAAACAGTTTCTATCAAATTGTCTAAAGCGTGGTGTTGAACTAAAATGGTTTGGTGCCGACGATCCAGTTGCCTACACTAGCCGCTATGAAAGCTGGGGTTATGTTGAATCTACAAAACTTGATAAAACGAATCAAGTTCTCCACCGACTCTACGATTGTCGCATTCCGCTTACGTTTTCAGTGGATGACTGCATACACATCGCGCAAATAATCGTGGATGAGACGAACACAACGTTAGCGTAGTCTGCTGTTGCAGATTGTTTTCCTGATGAAGTGCATAACCAATGGATTCTCTGAACAATGAGCAGCGTTAGCAAAAATGTTAAGCGTAAGATTCTTGACAGCATCGTAGGTTTAGCAGCGCTTGGCGCGTTACTTAGCCTTAGTGCCATTTTTTCCAAATACAATATATTATTCGATTTATTGAGCCATTTTCGTGTTCAGTATATCGTCCTACTAATCCCTGCATTTGTTTTTGCGGTATACGCAAAGAAAACTAAATCGCTACTAGTCATTTGTCTTGCACTTGCGGTGCACGGATACTCACTGACTATGTCATTGCTGCCGGAGTCTATGCCAGCCACTGTTAGCGACAGCGCAGACTTTGTTGAAATCAAAGTACTAAATTCAAATTTATTGCTAGTGAATACACATCACGATGCTCAAATACAGTTTATTGAATCGATAGATCCAGATATTATTGCGTTCCAAGAATACACACAAGACTGGCACACCGCGCTATCTGAGCGACTGACCCAGTACCCGCATAGAGTTACTGAACCCACGCCCAGCCCCTTTGGTATTGCTCTTTACAGCAAGCACCCAATAGTGAGCGGAGGTATTGAATTATTATCGCAAAACTCTACTCTTGCAGCCAACGTAGAAATTGATATAGACGGCAAATTGGTGCGTGTAATAGGCGTACATCCACCCCCACCAATGTCAATTCGCATGTATGACATGCGTAACGAGTTAATGCAGGAGGTTGGAAGACTGGCGACACAAGAGGAAGACGCACTAATAGTCATGGGCGACTTCAACGCGACGCCATGGACAACGCATTTTTCAGACATGATGTCTGCTGGCAAACTTCGTAATGCTAGAGGCGGCCAAGGGATGCACCCAACTTGGCCAACTAACAACTTTATCCTTCAAATACCAATAGACCATATATTGGTTAATGCAAAAGTGGCAGTGAAAGAGTTTGCATCAGAGCGTGTCATCGGCTCCGATCATCGAACCGTTTGGAGCCGTTTACACGTGTATTAAAAACCTACTCGAATTAACAACCTTTTTCGTTCGGATCAATGATGTCTAGGGTCTTCGCACAGTTGTCTGTAGGGTCAATAGTCTCTACTTGAGCATTATTATCTATCCCGCTAGTTGTGTTCGGCGTAGACTCATACCCGTCTGTACCAGTCGCACATCCAACTGGCGTATCACCATCACCGGCTAAAATCTGATCTTTTACCCAACGATACGCAGCTTCTAAGGCTCTAACCACTGGTGGGCTCTCCTGATACTCCCATGCTTCGGACTGCATGCGCACGGTGGCAGTAGACTTTAGCGGTAGCATTCCCCGAGTGTAGTACATCCAGTTATCTTGATCAGCGTGCAGCATCAGATTTCGCATAATCCACGTAACCCCTGGTATCTTCATATCCAATACAGGCAAGCGCATTTGATACCCATAGGTAACTTCTATTTTTAAGAGGTTTGCGTCCTTGACGGTCAGTCCATCATCTTTAGCGCCCTCATTATTGAAACGAAGATGGCTGTTAGGAATCACTACAGTATTGTGCGAATCGCCATGTCGGTCATTGACCGTTTTAGCTATACCATGTGAACGAAACGAATCGCTAGTTGGATTCAAAATTTTAATTTTAGTCGCCGTAATATCATTAACAGCCACCATTGATCTTCCTAAAGACATAGCACCTCTGGTAAGACTTCCATCCCCTCCGTATACTGGCGCTAATCGATAACCAAGCTCTTTACGCATGACTTCAATTTGACCGTTGTTAACTGCACCCGCCCTGGCCGCTTCAAACGTCGCATAATTTAGTACAGATTTTGCGTGATAGACAAGGCCGAACTGCATAATTCCCAACCCCATAAACATAAGCATGGGTGTAACGATTACAAACTCAACCATCGACGACCCTAACTGCCTATCCTTGGCAACCAATGATAACGTTTTTCTGGATTTAATTTTTTTTATGTACATACAACAGTATTCCTTACCGGTTGACGTTTGATGACATCAGTTCGAAAGAGTCGAATGAGTTATCCACCTCGAACCCTCATTTCACCTAAATCTTGATTCATGAGTAAATCAAGCGCTTGTATACGGCGCATAATTAATTCACGTGCAGGGTCTCTTGGACGTAAATTTTCCCAAGATTGCAACATCGCAGCTTTAGCATTCAGTAAGTAAGTTGTCGACAAGTTAAACCAAGGCTTAGGCTGCATGGCATCGCGCTCTATAGACATTTCGTATGCGTTTATCGCCTGATTAAAATCACCCTTTTGCACATAAGCATTTGCAAGTCGAAACCATACGTAAGCATCATTAGGTACTTGCTCAGTCAATACTTGGTAGTGACGAGCGGCATCGGTCCAGCGGCTTTCACGATAGGCTTTTTCAGCAACTTCAGATACCTGGAAAACATCTTGAGAATATCGATTGGTATTTTCTAAACCCAGTCCCGTTGATTTCGATTCTGTTGTGCTAGCGCATGAAGTGATAAACAGTGCTATCACGGCCAAAGTACCAGCAACACAGAATTTTGAAATACGATTTTTCATGCCCGATCTCCAATGGATTTACAAACGATATTTTCATTATTGAAAGCTTCATTAACTTCCACTTGTTCATCGTACCCATGTAGCTGAGCACAACCCGCCTTAAACTCAAGAACCGACTTTGCACCCTTGCAATAAGCCCATCGATTCGGCTCTAGCGAATCAATTTTGAGTACGCTACCGGCATTGTCAAGAAATACAATGTCTAGGTTATATTTCATTCCAAAAGTATGAACATCGCTACATGGCTGTATATGTAAAGCTTCGTTTGTCTGTAATTCGCGCCTACCTAACAATCCTCTTAATCGCAAATAGAATGTGTCAGCTGAATAGACATTTAGCGGCGCCAAAGTTGTCAGTGTGTTACTCATTAGCTGACCCACCATCAAGACTGTTGGTACCAGAACCCCCAGCAGCTGAACCTGCATCAACACTCCCTGCGTCTAGTAATCCCACATCTGCTAAACCTGCATCAACACTCCCTGCGTCTAAAATTCCAACACCTGTTGTACCCGCATCAGCACTCCCTGCGTCTAAAATTCCAACACCTGTTGTACCCGCGTCAGCACTATCAGTTTCCCCAGATTCTGTCGACTCACCATCATTTGTTTCAGTGGTTGTCTGTTTTTTCAAGTATGAAACACCTACGTCCATACTGGTCGAACTGGTGCCTGCAAAGACGTATATTTCACCTTTGTACGGGCAGGTTAGAAACATTCTTAGCATTAATGAAGTACTGCCATTGTACTTATCAGTTTTTGCGTTATATACGCCAGACGTATTACTGGTGACAAGTTCATCTGGCCCATCTATCACTCCGTTCCCGTTAACATCTTGATAAAGCTGCAACACCTCAGCCCCGTTAGATGTGTTTCCAGAATAATCGGCGTATACGCCAACTTCAGCTTCTCCAAGCGGAGTATCTTGCCCATCGGAAACCGTTATAAGTAACGGAACATCCTGATACAAACCACCTTCTGTGAAACAAAACATGCCTTCCTCAAAAACTGAACCAATTTCTAAATTCTTTGCCCCCGGCGAAATTCTAACTTTTGTATCGTTTGGGAGCTGTTCGGAACTGCAGTTAACCAATGCCGCACACACAGTTAAGATACCAACGTATTTACATAGATTCATTTCTTTCATTCCTATTTCATCCTGGCCAGTTATAAGCCCAAACTAGCGGAGCGATTGAAACAATGCCCTTTAGCATTGCTTTGCTCAGCACTAAAAATGTCAGGACGAGAAAAGTACACGGGAAAATAAACATAACAAGTGGACCCAGCAGTTTTACTGGTGCTTCCATTGCTTGTTTTTCAGCTTTTAAAAATCGTTCACTGCGAATCTGATCAGCTTGTGATCGTAAGATTGGGCCAAGACTTGAACCCGTTCGCTCCGCTTGTATCATGCTAGATACAACACCTACTAGAGCAGGACTTCCAGCACGATCTGCCATCGCTCTAAGTGCCTCTGCTCTTGTCTTACCAGCGCGTATGTCTCTAAGTACGCGACTCAGTTCGCTTCGTAGTGGAGATTCACCTGATTTGGAAACCGCTTGTGTAATACCGCCCGTCAGGTTGGTTCCGGCCTCAACCGCCAAAGTTATAATATCTAGAAAAAATGGTAGCCGTTTAAGTATGTCAGATCTTCTGTTTGCCGCAGATTCTCGTATCCAAAGTTCGGGGTAGTAGTAACCACCAATAGCACCAACTAAAGCAATCAAAAAGGCCGAACGCCCAATCATTGAACAAAAAGCAAATGTCGCGAGAAAGAACAAACCGGATGAGACAATCTTAGATGCGATAAACTGCTCAGGCATAATGCTGTATTCCTTCCCAGCCGTTCGCAGTCGGAAGTAAACTCCACGCTTTTGCGCATCACTAAAATACTTACCCCAATGATGTTCTACTAGTGTAACCAGCGGCCAAATGTACCGAAAGCCTTTCGCCGGTCGATCTAGAAAAGAGCGATCCTCATCAGGTACTTCATTAAATACGCGATATACCTGCCAGAATATTAATCCAGCAAATACACCCAACGCTATGCATATCGCTAGAACAGTCATACGTCTATCGTCACTATTTTCTTAATCATGAACCCACCCATAAATTGCAGTGTCAGTATGATTGCCAGAAAAACCCATCCCAGCAAACTAGTAAACATAGGGCGCGTCGCTTCAGGCTCTATCACCATCAAAGCCATCAAAATAAGGAATGGTAACGCGGTTACGACATAGCCTTGCATCACCCCTTGGGCCGTAAGCGCTTTAACTTTTCCTTCCATTTCCATCTTTCGTCTAATGGTGTCGGACAGCCGGCTAAATATCTCTGCTAAGTTTCCGCCTATGTCTTGAGATATCAATGCAGCGGAAATCACAAGATCCATCTCTTCGGTTTGTACGCGCTCTCCGAGGTTATCGAGCGCCTCATCTAATCGAGCCCCCATCCTCTGCTCTCTTAAAAGTAGGGAGAACTCTTGACTAATTGGCCCCTTCTGCTCTTCAACCATCGCTTGCATCGCCGAAATAAAAGTCGAGCCTGCACGCATGGCTCCACTGATTTGAGCTAATGCATCTGGTAGCGCTGCGTTAATAGTTGTAGCTCGTTTAGTTTTCAGGTGCTTAAAGTACATTTTCGGAAAAAAGAAAACGGCTGCAAAGGACGCTAATATGACGAACCAGGAAAAATCCATTAAATAGACGATGATGGGCACAATGAACATCGCAGCGACATAAATACTGAGCAACTTTCGCGTGTCTGAAAATATAAACATGCGCTGTAGGTTGTCATCAGCGACTTCTGTGAATTCTGTTGAGTGTTTTACCCAGGCTTCTGAGCCTGTGTCTAGCATGGTAAAAACAATCAACCCTGCACTGAAAAACAACATCGCTAAGATACTTAATAACATGGGTATTAGACCTCGCTAGCTCGGCTATTGTTGAACACACTGATATCGACATCCATACCCATCTGCCGAAGCTCATCATAAAATGTGGGTATGAAACCAGTTGGCCGGAATACCCCTTTAACTTTCCCGTCCGCCCCCATACCTTGTTGCTTGTATTCAAAGATGTCCTGAAGCTGAACCGTACCGCTCTCCATACCGACCACTTCAGTTACTTTGGTTATTTTTCTCGAACCACATGGAAAACGCGTTTGTTGAACTATCATATGAACCGCTGATGCAACCTGTTCACGTATGGCAGTGACCGGCAAATCCAAACCAGCCATTAAGACCAACACCTCAAGACGTGAAATAACATCACGCGGCGTGTTCGCGTGAATCGTGGTTAGTGAACCATCGTGCCCTGTGTTCATTGCTTGCAACATATCGATTGCTTCACCACCACGGCACTCACCAATAACAATACGGTCAGGACGCATACGTAGTGAATTCTTTACTAGGTCTCTTATCGGGACGTCACCCTTACCCTCCAAGTTGGGAGGTCGTGACTCCAGTGACACTAGGTTTGGCTGCGCCAGGGACAATTCAGCCGCATCTTCTATGGTGACAATACGGTCTTCGTCAGGAATAAAATTCGATAGCACATTAAGCAAAGTAGTTTTACCACTACCCGTGCCGCCAGCAACAATAATATTCTTATGGCTTTCCACGCAAACCTGAAAGAAATCAACCATCTGCTGATTCGTTGAACCAAACTTCACCAAGTCTGAAAACTGCATGCGGTACTTCGGAAATTTACGAATGGTAAGGCTCGGACCTTTCAATGCCAGTGGTGGAATAACGGCATTAACACGCGAGCCGTCCTTTAATCGAGCATCTACGATCGGACTACTTTCATCTATGCGTCGACCAAGTGGCGTAATGATTCGCTCAATAACGGAGTAAACGGTAGCATCACTACTGAACTGGTGCTGCGACCGAACAAGCTTGCCGTTTTTTTCCACGAAAATCTCTGCGTGGTTATTCACCATAATTTCCGTTACCTCATCATCTACTAGAAATTGTTCTAATGGCCCAAGCCCCACGGCTTCGTTAAGAACGTTAGTTCGAAGAGCTTCAAGGTCAACAATATCTGGAATATCTGTCTTGAGGCTATCAACAATCCGCCCAATCAAGCCTTCTGATTCCTCTCGTAGTTGCTCATCTGTCATACGGCTAACGTCTTTACGCCGTAAATCCATCTGGTTTAACAACTGCTCGTGGACTACACGACTCCAAAACACAATTTGTTCGTCAGCTTCAGTAAAAGCACTTTCATTTTCTGGAGTGAATTCTGGCTCTGGCGGTGGTTCACTTTGCACAGGCTCTGCTGCCACATTAGACTGGACGATGCTAGTTGATTCGTTCGTGATTAGTTCATCGGCAACCTGCGACTGCACAGCAGACTCGTTAACCGAGGCCGAATTTATCCGATTGACTGCGAGCGTTTCAGCAGTCTCAGCTTTTGCTTGTGTGGACTGGTGTGTAGCCGCAAGCTGGCGATCAGCTTGACTTTTCACACCAGAATTACCGAACGCAGTTTCCGTGTCTAACTCAACAGTGCTTGCACGAGCTTTTGTTCGCGCTTCGAGTTGTTCATCATCATCCTCGACGTCGGGTGTATTGGATGAAAACAAAGAGAACAATCCACCACGCTTTGGTTTTACTTCGACAGGCTCTTCTTCAAACTTTGCCATGTTTGGATTCGACTCATGCTTCTCTACGCCACCGCCACCCATGCTACTCGTATTCAGTAGCTCATCGCTGATAACTGGCATCCCATCAAGTACGACAGACACATCACCCACTACAATTTCATCGAGATCGGTAAGTGGGCCGTATTGCTTCACCCGTTCACGATTAACCCAAGTACCACTCAGGCTACCAAGATCAACGATATGAACTCCTGAAGGCAGCAGCCGTAGCTCAACGTGCCGTTTAGCAATCGCTTTGGTCTCGATGACTAAGTCGTTGCTTCTAGCACTGCCAATGGAACAAACCTCACCTTTAGATTTGAAGGTCTTCCGGCGGCTACCACCATGTGAATAGTAAAAGTCAAACATAGTCTTAATCCAGAATAGGTAGTGAGCTTTGAATCTTGCTTAAACCCGTCTTTGCATACGACTGAATCTCTGCTTCACGAGCTGATAAGGATGTGTTCTCCATATCAATGATTTCAGGTGTAACAAATATGACCAGCTCACTGACAGAGTTTCTAACATTCTTTGATCGAAATAAATTGCCTAATATAGGCAAGTTCCCCAACCCTGGGATTTTATCGATATCAGTACTTTGCTCAGAACTTAGCAATCCGCTAATGACAATCGTTTCACCTGAACGAACATTCACTTGAGTCTGCGCACGACGTGTTAACAAACCAGGGTTACCTTGAACCGACAACGCCCTATCGATTTGACTAATTTCAGTCTCTACGATTGTTCGTATATTTCCATGCGCATCTATCTCAGGAGCAATGTCCAACTTGATACCGTAATCTTTAAATTCAACTTTCGTCTCGCCATTTGCACCGCGAGTCGGATAAGGGACCTCACCGCCTGCTAGAAAACTCGCTGTGCCACCGTTAGTACAGCTAAGTACTGGCTCAGCCAGAGTCACAGCATCACCATTGGTTGCAAGAAAATTAATTCGAGAAGTTATATTGGAAGCAATTCCGAAATAAGTTGAAAATGGAGCGACAGTATTCGGCAATCCAGAAAAACCTTCAGTAGCTGGCCGGAATAGATTGTTACCGATGACATCACCTGCTGTAGCGAATGTTGGACCTGCTATACCATCGCCCCAATCAATGCCAAGTTGCCCAAGCGCACTTTTTCGAAATTCAACCATCTTGACCTTCATGCGAACCATCTTTTCGATCGGAAATCGTCTTTCTGGATCCTCCTCACTTACTCGAATGTTGTAATCTGTCTGGTTACCGTCTTTGTGCCACAGCCGCAAACTGGAGCTACCAGGCGACTTAGCGATAACTAAAAGCTCTCCTGATTTCAAGACTTCTGCTTGTACAACACCACCGTTACCAACCGCTACTCTCTTTACTGCAACTTTTGCTAATACTTTGACTTCTCCTGAAAAAAGATCGACGTTCTCAGTTTGCATATTTGCCAGCACTTTTTGTAATTCATCCAGCGCTTCTGTGGCCGCAGCTGTAGTTGGAGCGTCTTCTTCTTTGAACTCCTGAATACTAAACTGCTCTTTTGGCTCAGCTGGCGTTAACAGGCTCTCAGGAATGAGTATCATGCGTTCACCTATCGCCGCATCGTTCTCAGATAACTGGTTATAGCGCGCTAGCTCTGTCCAAGAGTCTTCCGACCCTGTGTGTAGTTTTGCGATCGTTCTTAAAGTATCGCCTTTCCTTGTCATATACACACGATCACCTGACTGCGTTTCGGAGCTTAAAGGCTGTGCACTCGCTGTACTCTTAGGAGCCGACGTACCTACCGCCTGCCAACCATCGTCGGCATAGGTATCCGCGCATGTAAGCAAGACGAAAGTTAGAATAAGGCTTGTAGAAAATTTCATCATGAACCCCCGATGATGTATTCAATTCTTGGTTTTGGCTTCACGTATTTTTTTACTTTCTTCTTTGGCTTTGGTACTGGTACAGGTCGGTTGAGCAACTGCGCTGTTGTCATTGGCGTTTTACTCAAAGGAGATTCATCGTCTGGATTTCTCAGCATTGCCGTGACTTTTCCAACTTGCTGGGACAGAGTAATTTTTTGCGCCTGTTCGGGGCTAACTTGTATCGTAATCGTTGTGAATGGTTGCTGACTGCCACCTGATTTATCAACGTAGGTTTGAACACCTGTGGCAATAACATTTAGATTTTGAAGCAATGGAAATATTTTCTTATCTTCCTTCGTACCATAGGTGAGCAACAGATCTATCCGATCTTTAGGTTGCAAAAACCCTGAAATAGAATTTATTTCGTCAACTCGAATAGTCATTGCCCTTAAACCAGTTGGCACCTTGCCAGAGAAGGTTGGAGTCATCCCCCCCTCAAGATGAGCCCAAAGCAATGGCAAACCTGGTTCTAGGTCGAACTCAACCCGTTGTCCAATCGCAGTTTCGTGCGTAGACTCCAACACAACATTTGGATCTACGTACTGTTTGGGTAGTTTATTAATCTTTAGATCTTCAAAAGTGATTATGTCGCCTCGTACCATTTTCCGATTGGGCACGACTACTTCTGTCATCTCTTCCGTTTTTTCCAGAGATGCTTTGTATCCGGCTATTTGGTCCTCTATGTATTGTTTTGACATAAACACGCCAGCGCCGCCTACAATTAAAGACAGCAAAAACATAACGATGTTTTTAGAGGGTTTCTTTCCCGGTATTTTACCGAATCGCTTACTCATATCTTAAAATCTCTTTTATGAATACTCAAATAACTAACTAAGGCAACGCCAGCATGGTGGTGGAGTGCGCCTGGAATTCTCGAATGGCGTCCATGACAAGATCTGTCATCGATACATCACCGGGGATACCTGGGATAGGTGCAATGAGCGCAACAACGACCACTGCAGTTACTATTGCGTACTCGACCGTAACGTAACCACTTTCAGCTTTAGTACTACGCTTATCCATTTCTTATCACCCGATTAACATGTATTACTGTAGCTTCACTGTTCAGTTGACTGATAACTAGCTCACACCGATCTCCATTCCGGTTGTTAAATAACATTATTTGATTACCCTCTACTTCCTTGTCTCTGGCAATTTTCCAGCCTTTTCCAACCATACTTTTTCGATAAAAACTCACTGTGTTGCCAACAGATTGAGTGCTCAAAAACGTCATGGTGTGGACTTGCGCATCATTTTCTTCTACATAACTGCTGGAGAAACGCTCCGTACCGTCTAGCAAAGGAAAGTCAAGATCCGGACGCTCAGCCCTCGGATACTTCGTAGCAGTTGATAGAAATCCTTGTGTGCGACCCATGTCGTTTGTTTTTACCTGAAGTACTACATTAGAATCGTCACGTAGTTGACTTATGACAGACCAATCACCTAATTCATTCTCAATAAAACCTGGAATATCACCGTCTTTAAACCAAGCCTCTCTGTAGAAATCCAAAATATTTTCAACAGAGTCGTCCGAATGAAAAGTTTGAATAGCTAACTGCATACCGTCCTGATTGATACTGTCTGAAATCCATGCCGTCTGTGCATTTTCAGGAACGGGAATCTTTAAATCATTAGCACCTGCTGATACTGATATCAGCGAGCAAGCTATCAGGAGTATTTGTAGAGTCTTCATTAGCAGTCGTTTCCGTCACCTGGAATACCTTGGTAAATGGTTAGTCCAGAGTCATATGTTTTACCTGGAACAATATTATTCTTGACACAACCAAATGCTTTTTCAAGATGCTCTAAGTCATTCAACATAGGTATGACCTTTACTCTTGAGATGAAGTCTCCAACTTTTTCTAGTCGGTTAGTTGGCACGAAGCCATGCACCCGCTCCCTGATTGTGTCGTCATCACCTGCAGACCATCCGTCTATAAAAATACTGGTTGATTCTTCTATGGTCATTGCGGAAGTAAAAAATGAGTTTGCTTCAATTTGAGTCGATACAGTAGAGCGCACCAGACCATTACTTACCGGCGTTCCCTCATCCCAACCATCTGGACTAATAAATCGACCAAGCTGAGTAACGACTTTTGCAACCGGTGAATAAAGCGCACCCTTCATTTTGCCGCCGTCTTTATGTGCTCGGTCGTCCTCGACACTACCCATACCGACGGGTGCGGTGGCTATAGTCACTCTAGCTTCTTGAAACAATTGAGGACCCGTTTGTCCAGTTGGGGCATCGCCAGTTGGAGCTGCACCCGACGCAGGTGGTGTTCCAGTTGCAGGTAGCTCACCCCAGAGATGGTTAGCGGCCAGACCACTATTCGGAGATGATGAAATAGGGGCAGACGCATCTCTGAAGAATCGAGCGTCTATTTGATCACCTACGTGATTTTCATCAACGTTGACCGTTTTCTCCCAAGCTGAATATCGGCTGGCCTGTATGGTCGTCTGTTTAAGATCAATCATTGAACCTATCATTGGCACCCCAACCATGAATATGGTTAAAACACCAACTATCAAAATTGACTCAACAAGCGCACTGCCCTTTTGCATATTTTTAGCATCCATCATAAACACCCCGCTGGCTTTTCAGACAGTGACTGTTCAGTATCAGAAGCGACTTCTTTAACCGAATCAGCATAAAACAGGTTTTGTGAAACCGTTTCACCGTTTTCATCTACTTCTAGTAGCTCTATGTCACCCAGCGTCTCTATAACAGCCTTACGAGCGAATCGTCGCTCCAACCGGTAGCTTTCGAATTCGTCTTTTGTAGCTTCGTTGGAAATCACCACAAGACTCGTTGTTAGTGACTCTACTCGTTCATCTGGAATCCCTGCATTGTCTTCTCGAAGCCCTCTTAGTGTCTCTCCCTTTGCCAAAATAGCCTGTTCTTTTTCATCTGACGGCATGCTGTTGCCAGGGGCTCTCAGATCTGCTAACTCGCCTTGGACCTCTGCTATTCGCTCCTCATAAACAACTCTGTCGGCTACGGCTTGGGCTGTCGCAATTTCTAACTCAGCTTGAAATTGAATGGCGATGGTTTCATTGATGGCTTCCAGTCTTTGTTGCATATCAGCTACTTCTGTTTCAGCCGTTTGCACCAAGTCCCACATGCCGCACTCATTACTAAGGTCAATGTCAATATCATCTGGGTCAAGCTGTGCGTTATTGACTGCGTTTTGCGCATCATTTAGCAACGACGACGCCATTTGATCAGTTGCTTGATCAATCACGTCCGCGTTTATCTCTACACCAGCTACTTGCTGGGCAAAACTACTGATTAGTCCGTTCAAAATATTTTGTACGGCGTTCTCCAATATTCTTGTTAATTCAGCTTCTGCCTGGCCTTTTAGGTCATCAACCACAGCGTCTACATTTGTTTCGACATAATCTCTAAGAGCATCTATAGACATATCTCTGACGGCATCCAAATCCGGATATTCCTCCGTAAGATGATCTGCAAGCGCTTTGAATTCTCCAATGTCTAAGTCGTAGCCAGCCGCCATTGCAACCTGCTCAATTAACTCAGTCTCATCAAAGTTCTGAGCGACAAACTGGCTAGCAATCGAGCTAATTTCGTTATCGACATTGGCTTTGATATTGTCAAGCCTTTGCTTGTATTGCTGGTACTCTGGGGAATCAACCACCAAAGCCGTAAGATGGTTTTGCATCCCACCCATAAGTACACTGACACCTTTGGCTTGCTCTTGGTAGTCTGATATCGGTGTTGCAATTGCAGCAGAATATCCGTCAAGCCTTTCTAGACTTGAATCTCTGCTACGCATTGAGTCACTGATTACATCAGCCTGTAGGGTATGCGCTGCGAGTCGAGATAAGCCCGAGGTATTGACAAGCCTTACATCCCAATAGGGACTGTATCCATTGGCAAACTCCTCAGTACAATCTGAATCAAAGCATGGTCGTTCAAAATACATTTCAGCAGTGCTAACCGATGACATAACATCACCCGGCATTTCAACACTCGCGTTGTAGTCGCCATCAGGTTCAGGAGTAATTAGCACATCACTATCCATAACCTGATTCGTATTCATGCTGATCTGGATTCTTAATAGAATGGTTGGGGGGTCTTCCCCGTCACGCTGATCAACGTGCAGTGAACGATAAGCGTGGAGCCCAGAATAATTTCTCATGGTCCGGCCATCGTGGAATATATTAGCTGAACGGGCATCTTTGGCCGTCTCATGTCGACCAGGGAAGAATCCTGGGTTAAGCCCTACGATAGATTGTTCACTTCCGTCAGAGTTTGCGAACGATGACGCCCCCGCAATTGGGATATCGCTATGCCTTCTACCTCGCCATGTATAACGCCTCTCACGTAGTGATAAAGCATCTTTTGCATGCCACTGGTACTTTCCATTTCTACGAATCAGCTTTGTCGTGCCTGCTTTTTCGAATCTAACCCAGTTCAGAGGGGTGATGGGTATGAAGAAGTTAAAGAACTTCCAGTTTCGTTCAGTGGAGAACTTATCCAACGATGCGTTAATCATATTGAACCGCTCATTCTCAGCTGCTGCATTTATTTCTGGGGTTCTCGAGCTTTGCGTGAATTCTTGCCACTTAACAAGATTCAAACCAACGTTTGCTAATGAGAAAGCAGTTGCCCATTTGAAGTCCTGGCCTTCCGGTTCGTTACTTTTTACAACGCTATTAATCACGTCTGGTGTTGCAACAAACGCCGAATAATACATAGCCTCTTGAGCAATAGTAAGACTCGCATTGACCGCGTTAACGACGGCAAGCATTCCCTGCGATATGGGATTAAGAACGGTATCGATACCCGATGCAATTCGATCTATTATATTGGTCACTACGCCAACATAAGGTACCCAACCAAATGCTGCATTTAAATTAGTGCCTGTTTTAGCCAGGTACGCTGACCACGAATTAATGCTAACCGCTTGCGCCATAGCAACCTGATTTGCCACCATGGCCCTATTGGTATAGGCCTGAAAATTCATCGCTCGTGCCTGCCATAAAAGACCACTGTATACAGCTGAATCGGCTGTATTCACCAATCGAGATTTGTCGGAAACCGTTTGACCGGTGTTAAACAACACAAACGACATAATCCCGAGCACCAAAAACAGCGCCATACCAATTGGCAAAGCTTGTCCGTTTTGTTTCTTGTGTTTATTGATCAACATCTTTGTCTCTCAGGCTTGAAGGAAAAATCGACCGGCTTAAGCCGGTCGAGATTTTTAACTACACGATTACTTAGCGTCTTTACTGAAATCACTAAGACCAGCGCCTGCAACAGTTGCCGGAGTATCACCTTTTTCAGTTCCAACCGTACCAGTCAGCGCACTACCCATATTCACAAACTGCGCTTGAACGGTTGAGCCGAAATAGCTAACAGCCGCCACACAGGCAATAGCAATCAACGCAACAACGATGATGTATTCCGTCATGCCCTGACCTGTAATACGACGCTTAGATACTGCTGGTAAATCATTTAAATTACTCATTAATTTGATCTCCTGGATCTTCAACTTCACGTTTATAAAAGCCATAATGGCCTATCAAAACTCGGTCAAATAAACAAACAACAACCTTTCCCGAGCAAAAAAAGCAGGTTTTTTTATTGCCCCACTAAGCAAATATTGCAAGGCTTGCGTTCTTGCAAACCCAATACAAATCTAAGGTGAATAGGTATCTAGTAGCGCCCGACCAGTCATAAACTCCGTTATTTCAACGTGACGCAGCGTGCTATCGGGTACAAATGTGGTTTCGGTTAGCTGCTCTTGCTTGATATCAACTAACTCTTCAATTTGCATATCGGCGTGCTTCACCTGCACAACAATATTCCAGCGATTACTGAAGAGCTGGGTATTGGCCTTCACACCGTCGGTGTAGTGACAATCCCAAACCTCAACCACTTGACCACGCCATACACGCTTTCCACTGTTTTTTCCGACAAAGTCTGCGCAAGGCTTTATTCCAGAAATATTCGACAGGCTCTCTGGACCAACAAGGTATTGCACTTGCTCAGGAAAATGCTCCTGGTATAAGGCAATGTCGATTTCATGACTCGTTTTGTTTTTATTATTTGTAAGCCACACTCGCTGAACCGCAAAGTTTTTTATGATCTCAGCTTTCGTGTCAGCATCCATAATGCGCATGCCATTTGGCGACATTTTCACCCAATTAGTCACCACCATTTCTGGATTACGCTCGTTGTATTTTTTCAGTACGGCTGAGATGGTTGGCAGCTTGTGTAGATTTTCTGACGAGTACAAAAAACTTGAGGCATTGCCTTCTTGCACAGCACTGCCACTTTCATCGCTAATATTGGATGTAGCAGAAGCGGTTTGGCATATGCATGCCGACAGTAGGGCCATCCCTATGATGCGAAAGAGGTTTGTTAAGTGCAATCCACTTAACGTTTTTCGAGGATTAAATAAATCTGCCTTCATCGCTATGACTGCTTGAATTTGTTGACGCAAGGCTAGCAATGATTTTCGATAATTAATATAGAAGAAACCCTAGACTTTATATACATAGAAACCCTAGTGATCTGCATATGATCAATTTTCGATCTTGTATTCTGCTATCAACCAATGTACCTTTTCAGCACTTTGATAGATCTAATAAGGAGATTAGAATGTCACGCAAACAAACTCTACGCCCTCGTGTGTGGGTTCTTTTGGGACTAATAAGCCCTTCATCTGTACTCACCGCAGAACAGGCCAATCCACTGGCAAATTTCGTGGATAGGGATACGCAAGAGGAATTAACCACCTTGGGAAGCGGCAAAGGCTGCCATGATAAGTTAAACGAAAATAACGTTGAAACGTTGTGCGAAACGCAAACGGATAACGCCAGTACGTTTGATAGTGAACCTATACTCGGCATATCGTCTCAAATTGATATCCGGCCCGAAAGCTGTCTAAGTTTTTTCGATGATTATCTCCACACCCGTAGAGGGTTAAGGATTGAGTCAGCTCTGCATACAACGCCATTGTTTAACCATTCTCAAGCAACCGTCGCAACATTTCCTGTTATCGATTTCATCTCGAATGACCATGCTCATGTGGTAAAGAGCAAAGATTTATCCTCTAAAATCTACACCGACGAATCATCGGAAATGCCACTGTTTGAGAGTATCGTTGCCGATGCGGAAGATATAAATAAGCGAATATTCGAGCCTCTGGACAAGCTTCAAACAATAACGGCGACAACCAATGGGAAATCCACGACCTTAAGGTTAGGTGATATAAAAGACCTGACCTTACACATTACCATTCAAGCTGGAATAGCCACCAACCATCAAATTGATCAGATTGCACTTGCTAAAGTTCAATTGGAAAAACGTTGGGGATTCAAGCTAAAAATTATTGAAATTCCATAAAAAATGTGATGGAGGAACAATCCCTCGTCCTCCATCACACACTACCAGGCAACTATTGCACTCCCTTACAATCTCCTTGTTGCCATTTTCTGGCGCAGCTTCATCATATAAAAAACAAAGTTTGCACCATTAAAATGTGACGAAAGAACAATCCCTATTCCCCCATCACACACTACAAAGCGACTGTTGCAATCCTTTGCAAACTCCCCTGTCGCCAATTTACATTCGCTTTTTACCTTCATAGCGCTTAACGGACATCTTTAAAAAATGTAGTGGAAGAACAATCCATATTCCCTCCACCACACACCACTTGGCAACTGCTGCAATCCTTTGCAAACTCCGTGTCGCCACACCCTAATACTCGATACAATCAGTTAAGGAACGCTAATATTACCTCTCCCATTCCTTGCAAAAACGACACTCTCACCAACCGTTAAATCACACATTGAATTACCGCTTAAGCTGATGCCCCAACCAGCGCTATCCTGAATAGTGGAGTGCTCTAAAATGAAACTCACGTCCGTATTGCAATCCATATTAACCGCCGCTGAATCGGACGTTGGTCCATTACCAGCAAACTCAAGCGTAGCGTGCTCCATACGACTTGACGAATTACCAAGTAAAGTTATGCCATTCCATGCACCCGGTATTCTAGACTTGTGAGTAAAAACAATCGGCGATTCATTGGTTCCAATTGCGCGAAAATTTGAACCAATGTTAAACGTCATCTCAACAGCATTCCCCATAAACAGTTCTACACCTGCATGAACAGTTAAGCTTCCACCAAACAAGGTAATAGAGTCATTAAGAAAATAAGGAGCTCCTAAATGGTAAAGATTGATTTCTGCACTAGTAGCTCCAGTGCTAGTCACATTGATTTCAGGATACAAATTGTTCTCGAATTGAATGTCACTACTTAGTAGATTTAACTTACGAAAGGGAATATCAATTGTATTTCTATTACTGTTCAGAAGCACTTCCCCATTAATTTCCAGATTAGATGAGCTAGATGCTAAATCAATTGCGTACGATGAACTTCCCAAAATGACTACGTTGTCAACATTGACGTCCCCACCATCAATAACTAAATTTGCCGCCGAAGAATTGGACCTTATCAATCCACCATAATGAATGCCAACGTGGCTAAAATTAACCTTACCAAGCACACGAACGCCTTTCCAATGCCCAGACTCCTGAAGGGTACCCGTTAACAACACTGGTCTATCCTCAGACCCAATGGCAGTTAACGAACCAAGCACAAGCAAATTCGCCCCTTCACGAAACTGCAACACAGCACCTTCATTTATTCTTAAGTTGCCCACCATAACCCGCATGTCCGTAACAACATAAGGCACTCCCAGATCTTCAAGCGCCATATCAGAAGTCACCATTGCTCGCCCAATATCTATCCAGTCATCGAGGTTCTGGGTGAAATCATTTCGTCTGGTGACATTATCAAGGCCATGAATATCCACCGCGATAGGACTGTCACAATCAGTCACAACCGTTCCGTCGAGCTTTACGATTTTTGCATTTTTGTCTAGTGCCTTTACACCGGCTCC